>Ga0222670_1000347_pt1 | contig 20339 bp, 22 predicted proteins | sample AntAcemetagen732_FD_181148 | JGI IMG/M metagenome (GOLD analysis project Ga0222670, IMG submission 181148) | Saline water microbial communities from Ace Lake, Antarctica - #732 | ecosystem: Environmental > Aquatic > Non-marine Saline and Alkaline > Saline | place: Antarctica: Ace Lake... | reverse complement strand
ATCTAAATCTTGAGCAGTTATTGTAGCATCAACATACGCCTTGATTGATTGTTGAGACGCTAATTTTGTTGCACTATTACTATTTAAATCATCTTCATCTAAAAATGCAGTACCAGAAATTGCAGTATTTAATACAGCACTTGTAAGAGTTGGTGTTGTAAGAGTTTTATTTGTAAGTATTTCAGTCGCAGTTAATAAAGAAACAGTACCAGTTAAATTTGGTAGAGTGATTGTTCTATCAGCAGTTGGGTCTGTTACAATTACTGTTGTTTCGTAATCGTCAGCCGTTGCACCTTCAAAAACAATTTTTGTTTCAAAGATAGAAGTACCTGCTTTCAGAGCAGCGATTTCTGTATTCATTGCAACGACAGCTTCTACAATATCTGTTGAATCTGCTATTGTACCACTTGCACCCGTTAAACTTGCTATATCACCAACATCAACTGCCGTTGAGTTATAGGTCGTTCTAAGTGTTTCTAGCGTATCGGTTACTGCTACTGATCTATCTGCCATACTACTATTTATCTATCCTAACGCAATACATCTTGAAATGTGATTTGATTTTGATGCATGAGTTGCTGTTGTTATTGCTGTCATTGTTGCGTCTGGTATTGTGATTACATTATCTTGTGTGGGATTCTGAACATTTAAAGTTGTTTCATAATCGTCAGCCGTTGCACCTTCAATTATAATTCCATTTGCACCAATACCTAATCCACTAATTGTTGAAGATCCTAATGCAAACGAATCAATTGTAGGACTTGTAAAAGTTTTATTTGTTAATGTTTGAGTTCCTGATAATGTTGTAACACCTGAAGCAATTGCCATTGTAACTGTATTACCAGAAGCAGAAGTTCCTATTTCAGTACCACCAGAAAAGGTCAATGTTGCACCATCTAAATCAATTGATTGTGCTGTACCACTATCTGGTGCAATATCTAAATCTTGAGCAGTTGTCTGATTATCAATATATGCTTTAATACTTTGTTGCGTTGCAGCTTGAGTTGCACTATTTGATGACATATTATCTTCGTCTAATACAGCAGTTCCTGAAACACCAGTATTAAGAACAGGACTTGTTAGTGTAGGTGTTGTTAAAGTTTTATTTGTTAAAGTTTCTGTGGCATCAATTAAAGAAACAGTACCCGTTGCGTTTGGTAAAGTTAATGTTCTATCAGCAGTAGGATCAGTAACGGTTAAAGTTGTTTCAAAACTATCGTCTGTTGCACCTTCAAATATAATGGACCCACCACTAAAAATATGATTGTCAGTTGATATGGTTGTTAAATCTGTATTTAATAATGTAATACCTTCAACAAGGTCAGTTGCGGCTGCAACAATACCACTAGTGCCCTGTAGTACTGCTATATCTCCAACATCTTCAGCAGTCGCATTAAACTCAATAAAGAGTTTTCTTAATGTATCACCTGCTGCTATATTTCTATCTGCCATCTTTTAATCCTATTAGTAAATTTTTTATTTCTATCATCTCATTTTTCAATTCATTAACATCACGAATAACTGATCTTACTTCGTCATCTTTATTCTGTTGTTTTGCTTTTCTTGCCATATAGCGAGCATAAGCGTCTGAATCTGTATTGATGATTGCTTGAGATTTTAAATCTCTAACTAAACTTGTGTGACCTTGAACTTTTGCAGTATTTTTATCCATAGGATTAAACCGCCAAAGCAATTCCTCTCATATCTTTCAATAATGGAGGATATGAACTATTTGTGCCTGTTAATACGACTTTTAATTGAAACGCTGTAAAGGCAGGTATATTACTTGCACTAAATTTCTGTTCTCTAAAAGTAATATTGTTTAATGCAGGAGTAACTGCTGTATCTGGACTACCATCTTCGTTAAATCCTTTCCAATCAACATCACCTAATTTTCTAGCATCTTCAGAACTTGTTACTCTATAATATACTTTAACAGCACTACCAGACCTTATATTTGCAGAGATTCTAATATCTAGAGAAGTTGAATCATTTTCTAATATAATAGGTCTTGTGATATATTTTGCAGCTGCACTTCCACCAGTATTTTTAGTCTCAGCAACAAAATCAGGAGTTGTCCCTGATATAGGATTATTTAATCTATTTTGAATTAAGAATAAACTTATTCTTTGAAGATCAATAACTGGTGATACATTTTCTAAAATACTGAATAAATTTATAGTTAAAGCAAAAGATTTAGAGCCTGACATTTCATTTGTTTCATTTATTCCAGAAGCTATCATACCCGGTGCGGTCATATAGTAATCACCATTTAAAACTACACCTGTTGCTTTTGCTGTTGAAGCCAAACTATATTCTGTTTCAGATCCTTCTAATGTTCTTCCACTAGTTGTTCTCATACTAGCTGTTATAGCAGTATCAGTATGTGTTACAGATCCAATTACAGGCTGAATAACATCAAATAACATATTTCTAGTTATTGCCACGTTATCTGTTCCACCAATATCACCTGTTGCAGTTGCGGTATCAGAGTTTTGTGCTGTAACTGTAAATGAATCTAATGTTATATTACCAATTGCTGTATAAGTGCCATTGATATTCGTTGAAGCAATACCATTGTGTGTTCCAGAAGCAAGTCCAGATATCGTTACATTCGCTGATGTGCTATGCATACCGTGATTTGGACAATGAATAGTTATGACACCCGAACTAGCAGTTGTTGAAATAGGATTTGTTTTAGGTAATAACCTAGTTGGTAATTCATCATTTGCAAAAGTAACAACAGAATCTACATCTGTTTCAAATACACAAGCATTAATTTCAAACTTAGCATCTTCGTTTTGCTCAGCAGTCCAAGTAATATTATTTTGTGATTTAAATATACTACCTAAGTATGGTTGTTTAGAAATTAATCTTGATCCGTCTAGAGTTGTTTGTCCCATTTTTGCGGTATACATTGTATATTCATCTGTATTAGTTAAAGCAACAAAACTATATTCTGTGTTTTCTAGAAGGTAAACAGGACTAGGAAATGTAAATGTCGTTGCGATAGAGGCGTCTGCTGATGTAGATACATTACTAGCAGCAATAGTAACTCGCCCAAAAGGAACAACTTCTGTTGTTGGATATCCATTTAACATTGTTCGTAATTCTACTGTAACAGGTATATTTGTTGATTTTGAAGAAAAATATAAATCAATACTAGATACAAATACACCACCAATCGAATCAACCATGAATGATTGTGCTACTGGGTCTTTGTAAACACGATTTGATGGTCGAGAAATGTGCGATGGCGCTCTTGCAGCATCTCTAGCTTGCCGCGCCCTTAGTATACGTTGGCCTATTACTCCACTATCTTCTCTATTATCATTCCGTCTTGGTATGTTTTCGGTTGTTTGTTCTATTTTAGTATCTCTTCTAGTTATAACTGTACTTTGTGATACATCTTCTCTTGAAACCTGTGCTTCTCTAGTTGATAATACTGTTCCTTGAACTGTATTCATCATTCCTTTAGCAGTATAATCAGCTTCAGCAGATGTAAATATATCACCAGTTAAGGTGTTTAGGGAATTACTTGTTAGTCTGAATGTTCTTTTACCTGTTCTCCATCTAGGATTTGTATCTCTTGCAGGATTAGGTATAGAAAATACACCTGAACAACTTCCATTCGCATCTGTAGTTAAAGCTGCACCTGCTGTACTTCCTGTTGGAGTAACATATATGGAAACATCAACATCATCAAAGAAAGTATAAACTCTTGTGTTTGGTTTTAAACCTGATCCTGTAAATGTAATATCTTTACTTCTAATAAATGGTACAAAAGAAACACTAGTAACTCTGTCTCCTAAACTTGATCTTACTGTTTTTGGAACTAATGCTGTGCGAATTCCTGATCGTGTCTGACCAACACTTTGTTCAGTTGATATTGTTGTGGTTGTAATTCTGTTATTACCTTGGGTGCTTGTGTTTGTTACTCTATTTGATTCCTGAACAGCACCAACCCAACTGTCATTCCAGTTATTCCAAATAGTACCCATATTTAAATCTAAAACTCCTTCAGAGGCAAGGTTTGTCAAAGTATCAAATGATCCAGGTAAATCAACAACTAATTCTGGTTGAGTTTGAGTATCCATCCATTCATCCATTTCTGGAGATAGTGTTAATTGACCAACAAAAGGAATAGTATCATATTCATTTAGATTTACTGTGGTACTTGCATATGGCTGTTCAATATATGTCGTAGATGTGTAAGGTAATGTAATTAAATCACCAGTTTTCTGATAACCTGCTGTAGTTCTAGCGGCATCGGTAATAGCAGTTGATAAATCAGATTGTATTTCTATAAGAGAAGCATTATCTTGACTAAACGCAGGTCTTAATTCTCCTTGTGCCATATCCATAGAAACTCTATAGTCGGTGTCTGATACATCACCAATACCATGGCCTGTAAAGTTATCAACAATAATACCATTTTTGAATCTATCAAAACCATCAGCATCTTGTATTTGCATATTTTGTGCTTCTGCTTCTAGTAATGATAGTTGAGTATAATACTCAACATTTTCAATTCTTTGTTCTAAACGACCAATATCTCTCATTGTATATCGTTTGTTATCTATTTTTTTTATTTGAACATCACTAGTGTTAAATGTGTATGCAGGTAAAAATAAATCATATAAATGCATAGCATTTTTATACGTTTCAGGATCTTGTGGTTCGACAGCAGATTCACTTGATCTGAATGAGAAAGTACCATTAGATTGTAAAAAAACTTTTGCCTTTTTAGCTAAGTAAAACTCTAAATCAGCAGTAATATCTGAATTAAATTTAGTAAACTCAATAGCTGAAGCGCCTGTACCACTATATTGTCTATCTTGTCCATCGCCAGCGTCTATTGATGAAGCGTTATCTACTCTTGGTCTAAAATCTAAACAATCTCTTAACTCAAACTTTTCTCCAGTAACATCTGATGTGTATGCCGGAATTGATCCATAATCAAAACCAGAATAACTATCTACACTAAAGAAGTTTCCAGCGCCATGAGCAAAATAATCAAAAGTAATTAATAATCTTCCTGTTGGTGCAACCTTACCTGCTTTTCTTACTAAACGAGCAACATCATAGAAGTTGTCTCTTTGTCCAGTATCTAAATTAAATCTATCTGTAACATCTGTATCAGCGGTTGTTGCCGCAGTATTAAAATCAGCAGCCATATAAACAGATTGAATATTATGTACATCAGCAAATCCTAAATTAATCTGTGTTAAACCTGATAATGCAGCTGTGTCTACTGTTTTTGTTGTATTTGCAGTATTGGTTTTTGTTTTTGCACCAACAACAGATGCAGAAAGTGTAGCAAGAATCTTAATCTTACTTCCATTAAATGTACTACCTAAATCTACTGTTAAAGTTTTTCCTGTTGGTGAACCTCGAAGATCGTAATCACCAGAAGCCGCAAGAGTTATAACATCTCCAACTTCTCCTGCTGTAGCACTACCACCCTTTATCATTATAGAAACAGTAACATCATTTTCACTATGAGAACTAAATATTTCATTTGTTCCTGCTGTTAATGATGCAGTTCCTGAACTGGATAGTGTGGCAACAAACTGCCTTCTTATTTTGAAACTTGTATCACTTATTCCACCGTTGTCTGTTGTTAATAAGGTCTTAACGACATTATAAGGTAATTTAAATAATGCTCTGTCGTTTTCTCCTGATTGTATTTTTGTTCTTTGTCTTTTGAATTGTTTACTTGTTGCAGTAGCAGTTCCTAATCCAACAGCAGTTTCTAATCTTGTATTAGATGTAATACTTTGTACAAGTCTTGTAACTGTTGTATTAGAATCATCATTAAATTGTATTCTATCACCAAGTTTTAATTCTGTTAAAAATCTAGTTCCAGAACCTACTAATACATCTGCTTGATCTGCAGGATCTTCTAATCCAATAGCAAATACTATATCGGTTGCTTCAGTTGCATCCTCTAAAATTATTGAACCGTCAGCGTCTGATCCATCAGCGTCTGATCCGTCCATAACAATACTACCAGATGATGCGTCAGGATCTACAGTTGAAACTGTTCCTGATAGTGTTTGAACATTACCAAATGTTTCAGTTAAATCCACATCAGCTGTATAGACAGGACTACCTGCCATTGAAATTCCTTTAGTTTGATTAAATTCTTTTTGTTCAAAGCCTTTACATCCGAAAGCATTATATTGAACAACCACAGTATTACTAGAAGCACTACCTGTGCAGGTTTCGTTGTTAGAAAACTCTCCTTTTACATTTGATAAAATAACGATTGTATGTGCAACTGTTCCGGCAGATGCCCATGCTGTATATCCAGTACCGTTAACAGCAGTTGGTGTTCCTGATGACCCAGCAGCAGTAAATAATTCTAAAGTTGTCGCAGTTGGATTTTTAACAGTATGAGTAGTATTGATTTGTGTCATACCCACTACACTTGCAATTATGATTTGTTGTCCTTCAGTAAAGTTGTGTCCAGCCGACATTGTTACAACAGGTGGTTGAGCAGCAGTTACTCCTGTTATAATTGCAGTACCTAAAGATGTGATACTTTCTACAATACCAGTTGCGCCTGAAGATCCTCCAGTTAGTGTTTCTCCAGTTGTTAATGCACCTGAAGCGGCACCGTTAACATTAAGATGAGCAAACATAACAGTATCGAAAAGATAATGTTTATATGTGTTTGATGTTACTGATGCTGATGACATGAAAACACCAGAAGCTGTTCCAGAATTATATTCTATGCCTCTTGACTTTGCACGACCAATATCATAAACTCTACCATCATTATTTGTTTGTACTGTGCCTCTAGCAGAATGTGATTCATCTACTAATCTAACTTTTTTAAATACTTCAGTTTCGGCTGATACAAATCCAACATCAGGTGTTCCAAAAATATTTGTAACATTAACAAAAGGCAACTGTTGAAATCTAGTTGTAATTCCGCTATCTGTATCAAAATCTCTTGCCTTTGGAAGATCAACAAAAGTTGTTCCTAATTTTCTAATTTCATATCCTTTAACATAAGCAATTCCCTCACCTAGTCCTATTGCTAATAAATCTTCACTTGGTATATTACCATATGAAGTTGTGTCGTCAGCGGTGTATATGCCACGATTTGTTCCTGATAATAAATTTTCTCTTATCTCTATATCAAAAGGATCAATATAATAGTCACCAGATTCATCAAAAGTTCTTCTTGCTAAAGTTTGTTCAAGTATGTTATATTGAGTTTTTTCTACTTTGTGTTTTATTATACCATTTTGAATTGCTGCTAACTCAACAAAACTGGCATCAGCAGTAGAAGTTATATCTAATTTTGCTAATATTAATTCTATTTTAAATCTATGAGCACCACTTGCATTTGCGTTTGATGAACCAGTTGCATTGTCTAATAAAGTTGTATCATCTGTTGATGTTATAAAGGATTCATTTATTGTTAAACCAACACGATAACTTGGTGTGGATGAATATTTTTCTAATACTAATGTTTGTTGTACAACATCAACAAAAAAACCATTAATGTAATATGTACCAGCATCTATAGAAACAGCAGAACCAGTTGCGGTTGTACTACATACAGCTGTTTCACCTGTAGAAGCACCACTTGTTAAAGTTTCTCCATCAGTAAACACATTTGAAACATTGTCTGTTCCTGAGTTTTTATATTTTACAAATAAAGTGTCTGGATCAGTACCATCAGTAGCAACAGTTCCTACAACTTGAGCAACAACGCCAGATGTTCCGCCTGTTAAATTACTTCCATTAAAGTTTGCTAATGTTCCTGAGAATGAGGTAAGTTTTACAGCATAATAATATGCGTCAATATTAATTTGACCTGGAATAACCATTGCGCCGTGTTTGAATAAATGGTCACCCATTTTTTCAAGTTGATTTTGGTTAATAGATTGTTGAGTTGTTAGTTCTCTTGCTTGAACAGCGAACGCTGGTCGATACATGACCCTATGGAATTTTTTATCTTCCGAAAAGTCATCATAATAGGGACTAACATTAAAATCAGTTTTTGATGGCATTATATTCCTTTACTAAAATTCTATAATCAGTTTAATATTTTCTGTTTGGTCTGACGCCCTTGTTATAGGACTTCTTTCTTCAACATAAATTATGTCTCCTGAATCGTATGCAAGTTCTGGATTTGAGTAACCAGAAGCAAAAACTACTCCATTAGTAGTAGCAGAACTACTTGTATTTGGAGTTGCAGCAGCACTTGAAGTTTGTCCTGTGATTGCATTTGCACCACTAAACGCTGTTAAGTTACCATTCGTATCTGTTCCAACATCTGGAAATCTAGTTTGATACCAGAATAAAATTTTGTTTGTTGAATCATACTCAATAACTTTACCAACAGCACCTGTAGTCGCCTGATTGATTTCTTCATCAGCAACAAATGTTCCTGATACAGATGAGAATACAGCAGCATAGATTTGTCGTCTAGTACTTGCAGTTGCAATTGTTGTTGTTCCAAAGTTATAAGGATCTTTTAATAAACCTATTCTTCTAAAATCATTTGCAACACCAATATCTGATGTGCCTTCAATACCAACAAGTGATTTATTCATCATCACATAGAAGCCGCCCAATTCTTTTACAGCGTTATAACCGTGGCCACCTTTAGGTGGAATAATTATATTAATATTTGCACCAGAACCAGCACCACCAGCGTTTGTCGCTGCGATAATATCTGCATCACGGATATATGCATAAGTGTATCCTGTTCCAGCAGTTGTAATAGAAACTGAAGCGACAGCACCAGAACTAATCACTACTGAAGCAACACCAGATGAACCATCACCTCGAATTGGAATTGCAGAAATCGTTGCACCAGATGAAGTGTTATAACTTGAACCACCAGCGACAACTAATGCTGTGTCTAACGCACCATCAACGGCAGCGGCTGATACGGTAGAATCTGTTGAGCAATGAATAAAGTCTGTTGACATAAAGTTAAGAGTTTCAGCGGACGTTAAAGAATACATATACTTCCATCTATAACCATCAGATGTAGCAAAAATTGAATTTGATGTAGAAGTTGGTTCTACTGTTGAAGCAGTTGCACCGTCATTTTCTATAACTTTGTAAACAGCATAAGAACTGTTCATTACAACATAAGTTGAATCAAAAAGATTTGTTGCACCACTCGCTGCAGCATTTGATGAACTAATGTTGTGTTCATACATATCATAAGTAGTGCCTGTTGTCCAGTTTCTTCTTGGTATTACATGAGATATGTCGGTTGAAGCAATAAGTTTTGCCCCTAACATATCATCATAGTTATAAAATTCTGAAGTTACATCATCATTTGGTGTAGGTGGTGATGCGTCTGTGCCTTCTGTTATTGTATTTCCTTGTGCGTCAACATCAGATGCCCAAGCGTGGGCTCTTCCTATGAACAAATAGTATGTAGTGTTCGCTGTTTCACTAAAGGATTCAACGAATTGTTCGGCATTATTTATTCTGAATTTGTTTGTTATAATTGCTGCCATTTTATTTTCCCATTAATTTAATAAGTTTCTTCTCTTTTATTTATAAGAGTTTATGAAGGCTCCTGTGTTATGTCCGTAGGAAATGCAAAATTAGTTTTATGATTCAAATTATTGTTTGTTCCCACTATATCTTGAAATCTTATAGTTTCACCATCAACACTTGAATTTAAACTACCAGTAAATCGTAATTGCGCCCAATCTGAAATTGTTGTACTTGCAGAAGCGCCAAATTCACTTGTAAGTACACCAGATTCGGTTTCTAGTTTAATGTTTGAGTTGCCTGTTTCTGTCGCACCTTCTAATAATATACCATTACTATGTGCAAACAAGTTGAGAGCATATGTTTTAAGATTTCTTAATCTAGGTCCGCCATATGCATAACCATTTCTAACTAATGCTCCTCGAACTGTATAAGTATTTAAGTCGTAGAAACTGTTTCTATTTCTTTGTTCTAGTTCTATTGTTGTTTCTGGAGATAAATTTAATTCTTTTTCGCTGTTTGTATTAGGATCGTTGAAGTCATCTGAAACAGTTACAGGTATACCTGTTCTTGCGACAGCTGATGATACTTTTGTTTTACCATCTAATTCGATACCATTACTCATAAACTTTAATCCAACACCTGTTCGTCTACCAAAGAATGTAGAGAATAGAGTATTCAATCTCATATAGATAGGACTATCAGATGTGCCAGAGAATAATCCAGAAGATAATGTGGCGCCAACAGGTTGTTTTATTTGGGCGTTTATATTTGAAGCAATATTAACTTCACCTGTTACATAGAATCCAGAAGGGTGAACTGCTTTCTTTAAAGCGTCTCGCCAGTTATTAATTGATTGACCAACTCTTATAACATAAGAATAGTCTTGATAGTATAAACTATCTTGAATCTTTTTAGTAAATTCTGATAAATGACCATCTTGATTTATATATTTTCCTCTTGTACTAACAACAGTTGATATTGTTCCTGTACCAGTAAGTTGATTAGATTTTATTACTAGAGCAGTTGTAGTGCCCGAAAATGTAATAGTATCTTCAGCAACTAACGAACTTGATGTTGCTGTGTATTTTAAAAGAGGTGCTGTAAAATCAATAACCGTTCCTGTTGCACCACTAATATTACTTGTAAATGTTTCACCTTCTGTTATTGTTCCTGAAACTGTTTTGAGTACAACATAATGAGGAAATAAAAATGTTGGAGCAGAAGTGTAATCTATTCCATGTTCAATAATATTAAGCGATGTAGCTCGACCAATCTCAGCACTAAAAGGTATAACGGTTACACTTGCGCCATCAAATGTTTCATCTAATAAATTGCCACCACTTTCTAACTCAATTCGACCTAGACCAGCAGTACTAGTTGATACAATAGTCACCGTTGATTCTTGCTCATCTAATATATTTCCAGAGCCTTGTTCAAATTCTATAAAACCGGGCAGCGAATTATATAAATTAGTTGCTATAGTTCCTAAATCAAAGGACTCATTAATGAAGTAATCACTACCAGAAGTTCCCAAATTTTTTTCTGCTACAAGCGAACCATCTTCATTCTCTAATGCAAACTGAAAGGTCTCTGGAGGTGAACCTTCTAATTCAATTATTCCTAAACGCTGTCTAAAGGTATCAGTTTCTAATCCTATAAATCTCTTCCCAGTAGTAATCGTTGCAGTTGGTAAAGTTGTGTAACCACCACCGCTTGCAACCATTCGTATGTCAGTTATATCACCAGTGCCTGTAGCATTTTCTTGTACAATTTTATCACCCACATATCCTTCATTTGCTACATTATCCTCTAAAACAATATGGTCATCATCTTCTATATTATATGGAATATCCAATTCAGATTCTTGACCAAGAAGAAAAGAGGTTTCAGATGTTTGTGAATCATGTTCTTCTAATAATATTTCACCAACTTCATTTTCTAATTCAATTCTAACTTCTCTTTCAATCATTTGAGAAGCAGAATCTAAAAACTTACCTATAGTACCATCACCATAATCTTCTAATAATAAATCACCAGAACCTCCGCCTGTAATTGTTCCTGATTCTAACTCAACATGAACATCAACACTACCTGTCTCTGGTGCAAATCCGCCATTAACAATAGAAACTTTTGCTTCAGCAGTTCCTGAACTAAATGTAACTGTATCTCCAATCTCATAATCACTACCACCAACATCAACTATAACCTCATCAACACCTGCACCTGAAATATCTAAAACTTGTACACGAGCACCACTGCCAGCTCCACCAGACACCACAGCTTCATCACCAACTGTTAGTGTTGAACCGTCATTTGTTATTGTTGTAGTTGATAGTGCTTGACTTAATGTGACCTTAATAATTATATTTTCATCTTGTGAACTTTGTCCTTGAAGGACTTCTCCATTAATAAAAGTTCCAACTACTGTTTCTGGATTAATTTCAATCTCGGAAACAACAATTGACCCTTCTTGGAATATTGTAACATTTTCAACAATTGCTGAAGCATCATTTATGGTATCATCAGCAGGATTATTTGCTTGTGTAAGTTCTTGACCAATTAAAAATATAGGATTATTAAAGGCTTGTGTTGTTGTTTGAGTACAACGAATAAATGTATTTTTAGAAAACTTACCATCTGATACTCGTAACATATCCACAGTAGGTTTGTAAACACTTGAAGTGTCATTAAATAACAATCTAAAAAATGCTTTATGAGCTTTATCAGTTCCTTTTGCACGATATAGTGATTTAATATTTTTAATTAATTTTCTTGTGCTTAAAGCGTCAGCCGTATTTACAGGAATTGTATTAAGAAATTCCTCTTTCATTTGTGATAAGAAATCGCTTATTGTATGGTCAGGATCAGAGTAGTTTAAAAGTTGTTGGATATTTTCAATTGGGTTAGCACGATATCTACCAACATATGCAGTAGCACCTGATGTTGAGCCAGTAACCAACTCACCAGTAATCCAACCATTGTTGGCAGTAACCATATATCTAGAGTTAGTAAAATCTTCAGCTAAAATATTTGAGGTAGCACCAGAAGTCGATCCAGTGATTGTTTCGCCTTTTTGAAATGTTCCTGAAAAAGAAAGTTGTTCATCAACAAGTTTATCGCCAGTGTCTAAATTGAACCCATTTGTTCTATCTAGTAAAAGATAGCTGTCTATAGTACCTTCAGTCTCTAAAAGTATATTATCAATTTCGGTAAAAGATGTTAATGATAATTCAGCAGATTCTAAAAAAAGAAAATAAGAAGCAATAAATTCAGCAAATTTAGGATGATCTGTTAAAACAAATTCAGGTAATTGTTGCTTTACAAGATTAGATAATTTTCTCTTATTTGTTTTTTTAAATGTTGTCATTGCTATCCATTAATATGATGAATAACTGCTTGTTGTGGTGTATGATGTCCCTGCCTGTGAACTACCACTTTCTACAGTATCTACATCTCCAGTAATAGTTGAGTTAGTTGTATCTATTGATAAAACCTGATTACGAACTGGAACAATATCATTAGAGTTTGGAATAGCAAATACTCTAATCTGTGTACTAGCGACACCATCAACATTTGAGATGCTTGTTATATTTGCTGATGTTAAGATAACTTCTCCTGTAGTATAACTAACTGTTCCATAAGTTGAAGTTGTATATATTCTAGTTGTGCCATTTAAATAGTAAAGTCTTATATTTCCAGCACCATCATCATCTAAAAAATGCTCATTAACTGTATCGCCACTAATTTTAAAACCAGTTGATGAAATTACTCCACCTGCATCTGAATTATGTCCAGAGTGTGGGTTGTAAAATGCATTATTAAATGAAAGTGTGTATTTGAGTGCTGAACTTAAAGTTGGTATAATATACTTATACAGTTTAACTGTTGTGATATTACTTAAAATAGAAGTATCAGCATTATTAATATTTTCTGTTAATTTTGAGTGTCTAAAAATACCAGTGAAATTTTCCAATGTATTGTTACCATATGTTGATATAGTAGAAAGCACATTTGTTTGAAGTGTGCTTACATCTTTTGATGTGGCGCCAGAATTATATTTAAAGTTAGTTGTAAGAGTTAAGTAAGTTGTTTCTGGATCAATAATTATAGGTGTTACAGAAGCAACAGCATATTGTTTAAGACTTGTTACGACACTTGCCTTTGTTGCTTGAGTTAAAGTAGATCCTGATTTTGCTTTAATCGAAATATAAACTTTACCATAATCAGGCACAGCGGCATCTTCACCACCATATACCTGTACAGATTGGGCATTTGCATATAAACTTTTAACTAAAACTTTGTAATCGTTTGCTGTGACCGCACGATCCTGTGCTGTATAATCTCTTGGTGCATTATATTTAATTGATGAAATTGATTCTGGATCTGATCCTTCAGAAGCATTACTTATAGTTGTTATTGTTGCACTTGAAAACCCACCAATAGTTCCACCTAATGTAAATGTTGTGGCACCATTTGCCTCTGCTCTATTTGTATTAATGTAATCCATAATAATAATATTACCATCAGCCACAACTTGTCCTAAAACACCATCACCAAAATAAACTTCATATCTCCCACCCTCAACTTCTTGTAAAAAATAAACTTTAGATGTTGAATCTATTTCTGTAATACCAGTTGCAAGTCTATATGTGTTTATTGTAGAATCAGATGAAGATTCTTGAATTTTGATAGATAGTGTTCTTGTGTCCACATTATCATTTGGTATAATAAATCTTTGATCTGTATCAGATGTATTAACAGTATATTTGTAATTTAAATATGTGCCTTCATAAATTGTAACATTATTGAAAACATAAACACCAGAAGCTGGTGTAATACTAATATCGGCGTTTGTTACAAAAGAATAACTTGTTCCATTCACAGTAGTTGAAAATTTTGTTCCTCTTACCATAGTAAGAGAAGGACCAGAAGCATTATTGACTGTAATATTAATAACAGCGGTTGATGCTGCTGCACTAGTTGGAGTATATCCCACTTGTTTTGCTAATGATACAACACTTGATCTTAAATCAGCACTATCTAAAAACATTTCATTTGCTAACATATTAGCATTGTATCCTAAATAGTGTGTGTTATAGGCAAGTACATCTAAAAGAACAGACATACCAGATCCTTCAAAGTCGTAATCTCTAAATTCGTCTTGTTGAGATAAGAAGTTTTTTAAATTATCTTTTATACCATCAAAATCTAATTCTGATATTTCTAATTTGGTTGCCATTTTATCTTAATCTTTCTAAAAATGTTTCTACTTGTACTGGTTCTGGATAATTAACTACATAAAAGGATATTGTAGCAGCATATGAATTTCTGTCTATCATTGGTTTTACATTAACTTGAACTAGTCTACATCTTGGTTCATAATTTTTAATTAATAAATCTATTTGTTTACCAATAACATGGGTCATTTGTGGAGATATATTTTCAAATAACATCGCTCTTAGATTAGACCCAATTTCAGGATGAAAAGGTCTTTCATAATGATTTGTATTAATCAAGTTTCTTACACTTCTTTTTACTGCCTCAACATCCGTAAGTTTTTGTATATCACTAGTTGCAATATTTTTTTGAAAATCTAAATCTAAATCTTTATATGTTCTAGAACTTCTTGAACTTTCGTTTGTTTGTGTAGCGTCATACCTTGACATTTAGTAATCTCTCCTTGGTATATTTATACCGTTAACCTGCAAATACATTTGATGATCCTGCAGCCACAGATGTACAAGCACTTATGCCGTCACCAACACGACCGCACCCTTTACCATTAACAAACACAGTTCCTGATCCAGAGGTAATTCCTGCTGTATGTGCTGGACAAGGAGCACCAGGTAACAAGTGAGTAGTATTCACATCACCTTGTCTTGACACACCTATGCCATTAGCAAATACATTTGAAGAACCTTGTGCTCTTGTCATACCACTACAATGTGCTACATCAGCATCACCAATTCTTGTTACAGCAGGCATTAATTTTTTTCTCTTTTCATTAACTCTTTTAACTTGTCGTTATAATTTTCCATCTCCTCATGTTCTTCCTCTGTATGAGGAGGTTCAGGAGAAGTAGGTTCAAATCTTATAACATTGTCAAAACTTTTAGGTATGTCGTCATAATCACTAAACTCTAAAAGTTCACCTTTGTCTTTAATAACAAAAACGCCTCTCATTATTTTTTCTTTGCAGTTTTCTTTTTAGTTTTCTTCTTTGTTACCTTTTTAACTGTTGGTGTTTTCTTTACTGGTTTTGCTTCTGGTTCTACTTCAGTTCCTTTGCCCAATTTTTTCCACAACTTTGATAAAAATTTCATAATAATCTCCTATTTCTTTTTAGTAGTTTTTTTCTTAGTTGTTTTTTTAACAGGTTCTGAAACCTCTTCAACAACTTCTTCAACGATAGGCTTTTGTACTAATGCAGGTTTGGTTATTTCCATACCATCAACATTAACTTTGCCTTCATTAACCAGTCTTTGTCTGTTCTCTAAATGTTTCATTTGAATCTTTTCTTTATTACCACCTGTATATGCTACAGCATGACCTTCTTCCATTAACTTAGAAGTTAATAAGTCACCTTGTGGTGTTCTGAAATCACCAAGAATACGACCAAACTTACCTTTCATGTTTTCTCCGTTACCTTTTACTTGTGATAATAGAGTTGCATCATCTCCTAGTAAGTGGCTTACTCTTTCTTTAGCAGCAAGACCAAAAATCTTTTCTATTGGATCGCTTGTTCTTGATTCTGGAGTATCAATGCCCATAATTCTTACTCTTTCGTCTCTGAGCCAGACACCAAATCCCAAATCAAGGTCTACATCAACGGTATCTCCGTCAATGATTTTAATAATTTTGCATTTATACTCGTACATTGGTTTTTCCCTTTAATTTTATATAAACTATTTATAAGAAATTTGCAAACCCCCTAAAATATAGTGATTTTACAGACTTTTTTGAATAAAAATGGATTTATTCCACAAAATCGCAGAAAATAAGGGTTTTTTAGACCATTTTTTTCTTGACTTACGCTTTGATTAGTGTATACTGGATACATAATCGAAAAAATGACAAAAAAACAAGAAAAATCGCAGAAAATAAAGGGTTTTGAGTGTGCGACATTCTGCACCCCCAATTTGTTGAAAAATAAGGGTTTTATTTTACATAATAATCCATTTTTTTCTTGCAATATGCTCTTTTTCGTGTATAATGGATACATAATCAACCAAACGAAAGGACTACAATATGATAAAAATAAAAAACCCTGCAAAAACTATTGATGAAGGTATCAATAATTTAATCAACGCTTCTAATGAAGATTACAATAAATTTTGTGATAATAAAAATATGCAAAATGAATTTGCTAACAAGTGGGATATAAAAGAAGGACAGAAGTATATTAAAGTAATTAGTAAAAATATGGTTCACTCCTTTATTGTAAAGAAAGCATTTAAACATTTCAAAGTAGGTGATGTTTTAAAGGCTGCAAGTTGGGCTGCACCTGCACTTAATCAACCAAGAGGAAATGTTCTAGAGGGTAACTACTTTATGCAATGGACAGGTCCCTTATACTTAAACTAGTCGAAAGGAAAACTATATTATGAAAATCAATCAAATAATCAGTAAAATTGGGATGATGTCACCTAAAGAACTAAACGAAGTTGTTTATGCCGTTAAATTTAGAAGAGAAAATCTTTCTAAGATGCTTCGTAGAACTTTTAAAGTTGGCGATAAAGTGTTAATCAATTCTAAAAGAGAAATCTTCAATGGTATTATTAAAGAGATTAACATCAAAAAAGCGATTGTTGAATTTAATGGTCGTGAGTATAGAGTTCCTTTTAGTATGATGGAGGCTGCATAATGAACGGCGCCGATTTATTTTTAATTTTAGGAGTGGCACTTCTGTGCCACCTACTAATCAAACAATACAAAAAAGAAAAAGCAGAAAGAAGAATTATTAACATTACACATTATAAGGAGAACAAATAATGGGAAAAGTGAAAGACTGGCTGTGGGATACAGCAGAACAATATCTCGAAGAACTAATCAATGACGTTAAAAATAAAAATTTAACAGTTGCTCAAGCTTGTGATGAAGCAAGAGAGAAAAGTATTGATTGGGATTTAATAGGCATCAATAACGAATCTGAACTAAAAGAGATTCTAGAACAGGAGATAGCATAATCATGAATAAAGAAATTGAAAAATCAGTCAGATCAGCACTTGATTACAAGATCATTGAGTTAGAGTGGACTGGAGGTGCTTTATATGTGAACGGAATCGATTTCAGTTATGAAGTAGACTTGGTCAAAGAAGCAATACAGTCTGTAGTTGGACCGTATGTGATTAAGGATTCTTGCCTGAGAGGCACAGAAAAAGAAAGATGGGACCAGTGGGCATTTGACATTACTGATGAAGATATGCCACAGAGGATTTATCTATAATGATAAATGCCCAATATGACGCACTCGTAGAAAAATACGAAGAACTAGGTTATTCATATGAAGAAGCAAGTGAATTAGCCTACAAAGAATTAATAAATCAATAGAAAGGATTATATTATGGATACTATCGAAGTTATGAATGAAGTTATTGCTAACGAAGCTGTTGAGCAAATAGCAAGAATGGATGTAAACCAAAGAGACTTGTTTATTTACAGTCTCGTTTCAAAATGGCCAGAACTTGCTAGTCAGTTGAACATGGCGGTTGAATTATATGCAAGACTAAAAGATGAGGAGAATCATGTTAATTAAAATAGGTGACGAAGTGGCCGTAAGTCCAAGACCTTGCGGATCGAACATGAGATATGGCAAAATTACTGACATATCAATTGCAACTAAACTAGAAGATCCTGCAGGAGAACTAGGTGCTCATATTTCAGAATATGATACTGACCTCGACTATTTAGGATCAATCGGATATCAATCTGAAAATGGCGACCAATGTTGGGCGTACTTTTCACAAATAATAGGAGACTAATAATAATGGAAAATGAAGGAAATTTTATAATGAAAATAATCATGCAAGCTGTAGAAGATGCTGGTTATCAAGGTAGAAACAAGAAATACCTTAAACACAAAAAATCAGCAATTGACTGGATTGTAGGAAACGACCCACAATTCGTTGATTACTGTAAAATGTTAGGTTTATCTCCTACTGGCATTAGAAGTAAAATAATTAAAAATGTCAATATGCAATACACAAAACAACAAAAACAAATGAAAGGAAACAATGCCAGAATATAAATTTAGAGAAGATCAAATACTAGACGATATCATAAACTATATTAATAATACTTATGGTTCACACTATGCCAAAGATGTGACTAGACAGGCAACCGAGACTATCATTGACCAAGGTCATGGTACAGGTTTCTGTATGGGTAACATTCTAAAGTATGCTCAAAGATATGGTAAGAAAGATGGCCGCAATAAGAACGACCTATTTAAAGTCATACATTATGCTATCATACAACTATCGCAAGACCATTACTAAGAACTCTTAACTCTGGTTCCAAGCTAGCTTGGAGGGGTCTCTGAAGGACGCACATGAGTACTTATAATAACCAAGAATTATATATGTAGTATGTAAGATGTGGTGGAGACACTATATCAAAAACGCATAGGTGTCGTATCAAAATAACAAAGAGAACTCAATACTTTCTTCTCTAAATATTTTGTGAATGAAAGGACTACAATGTCAAAACTTTTTAAAAACTTTACCAAACTATTTTCTATTAACTATAATTTTATGGATGATTCTTATAGCGGCATCTCCCCTGAGCTTATTCGGTACTTTCAAAATGAATATGGCTCCGACTGGAGGTCGGCGATTGAATCTTTCGCAGTTCAGAAAGGAATGAAAAAATGAAAAAACTTATTAAACTTATTTTTACTTGGGCAAAAACTAACCAAGAAGCACATGAAGATTATCTCGCTAAGAGTGAAGATCATGCCGATTTAGAATTTAGAATGAAACATTTAGATAGCTTATCAATTAATGGTAATCGTTACTCTAGTTTATATAAACGATTTTATTCCTAATGTGGCCTTATAGTATTGAAGAATTGAATTTTATTAATGGAAAAATTAAATAGAAAGCACCCCCTATAAAATAGGGGATACTATTAACTTCAAATATATTAGAAACTAAATTTAGAACCGATAGACCATGAAGTTGTGTCTGTACCAGTATCTAAATCTGCCATTTGAGTTTCAGCAAAAACAGTCAATCCCTTTGTTAGTGATTTTGAAACACCAACAGTTGTATAATTTCCTGTTCCTTCTAAATCACCATAACCTACTGTAAGTAGTTTATAAGTGGCAGCGACTTCATATGCTGATAAATCAGTAACAGCATCTTTAATTGTATAACTAGACGCCACACTTAGTGGACCTAAATCAGTTGTTGCACCAACACCATAGTATGATATATCACTTGCAACATCATCAGCAAAACCTACTGATACTTGACTATCTAGTATTTCAGTAGAAGCTGACCATTCATATGAATCCCAACCATTATCTTGACCAGAAGCACCATCAACAACAGTCAAAGCATCAATAGATATTTTACCTATTGTATTTGAATATGCTAATGAGTTAGAACTTCTTGTTCCGTGAGAATGAGAAGCACTCCCACCATAGACTTCAAAGACACTTGCTGTTGTAGCAACATTATCTGTATAAGGATGGGATTGACGACCAGCAGAAATATTTCCAAGGTCTGTTGATACACCTACATAGGCTAGTCTTGAATCAAATGTATTCGAAGCATCATCATCAGTATCTACACCAACTTCTAATTTAGCAAAGGCACCAATAGAAGAACCTTCTAATGATTCTTCGGTAATACT
>Ga0222670_1000336_pt1 | contig 20886 bp, 23 predicted proteins | sample AntAcemetagen732_FD_181148 | JGI IMG/M metagenome (GOLD analysis project Ga0222670, IMG submission 181148) | Saline water microbial communities from Ace Lake, Antarctica - #732 | ecosystem: Environmental > Aquatic > Non-marine Saline and Alkaline > Saline | place: Antarctica: Ace Lake... | reverse complement strand
TGCCATCTCTCCGTTAGCAACGTTTTATTATTATAAATTTTTAATTCAACAATAAAATTGATAAATTAAACAGATAATCATTTAATAGGTATAAATTTAATACTATGGAAAAGCAAAAATTCAATAAAGGTATAGGATTAACTGCACTAGGATCTTTTTGGTGGGGTGTTATTGGGGTTATTTACTTCAAATATATTTCATTTGCTGGCTCTATAGAGGTAGTGATCCATCGTTGCGTATGGACATCTGTAGTTTTAATAATAACCACTTTTTATTTCTCTAAATGGGATATTTTTTTTGAAATTATAAAAAATAAAAGAAATATAATTTATTTATTTTTTTCAAGCTTACTAATCTTTATAAATTGGGCAACTTGGATTTATGCTGTAGGTACAGAAAAAATTATTGATGCAAGTTTTGGCTATTTTATTATGCCAATCTTAAGTGTATTCTTAGGATATATTTTTTATGGTGAAAAAATAAATAAAAAAAGAGGTCTTTCTATACTTCTTGTTTTGCTGTCTATATTATTTCTTTTATTTAAAAGTTTTCATTCAATCCCATGGGTTGGAATAATTGTTGCTCTAAGTTGGGGTTTTTATAACCTCCTTAGAAAAAAAGTAAATGTTGATACTGATGTTGGCCTCCTAATAGAAAGTCTTTTTATATTACCATTCGCATTAATTGCATTTTTTTTACTTTTTAAAAATAATCTAAATATTTTTAATTTGAACGATCCACCATTGATGATTATATTAATGTTAGCTGGCCCAATGACAGTCATACCTCTATTTTTATACGTAAGAGGTGTTGAGCTGTGTGGTCTTGGACCTACTGGAATGATTTTCTATATAACTCCAACATTTCAGTTTTTATTAGGTTTTTTTTATTACGATGAGGCTTTTTCTTTTGATAAATCATTAAGTTTCATTTTAATATGGATTGCTGTAATTATTTATTTAAAAGATTTATATGAAAATAATTAAATATTTTATAATTATATTATTCACAATTATCCACGGAACTTTAAATGCTAATGAAAAAGAATTTAATGAGTGGTTGGTAAATTTTAAAGTTTATGCATTAGAAAAAAAAATATCAGAAAAGACATTCAATCTAGCAATGTCTGATGTTGTGTTTTTACCTAAGGTAATAAAATATGACCGTTTTCAACCCGAGTTCTATGAGGATACAAAAACCTACATATCAAAGAGAACCTCTAAACAAAAAGTAAATAAGGGCACTCAACTTTATGGATTGAATAAAGATTTCATAAATATGATAGATAATAAATTTTCAGTTGAGAAAGAGTTACTTTTAGCATTGATGGGGATAGAGACTAATTTTGGAACTTATGTGGGAAAAATGGATATATTGTCATCCCTAGCAACTTTAAGTTACGATCAACGAAGATCAGATTTTTTTACTAATGAGTTAATTACAATTCTTCAATTAATAGATGCAGGAAAAATAGACCATGATATTTTGTATGGTTCGTGGGCGGGAGCTTTTGGTTTTTTTCAATTTATGCCCTCTACTATAGACAACTATGCAATAGACTATGATAAAAATAACGTTATTGAGCTTAAATCAACTATAGATTCATTTGCTTCTGCAGCTAACTATATAAATAAAATAGGATGGAAGAAAAACCAACCTTGTTTCATAAAAGTTAAATTAAAAAAAAATATTCCTAACAATATATTAAACACATCAGCAAAAAAACTTCACAATAAAAATAAGTTTAAACTATTAAAAAAATATTTAATTAATGAGGATAATTTTGATGTTGTTGACGAAAATTTGATTGCTTCAATAATAACACCAGATAAAGATATTATACCCAATGCTCTAAATTTAGATCCAGCCTACATAGTTTTTGAAAATTATGAAAAAATATTACAATGGAATAGATCCTTACGGTTTGGACTGGCAGTATGTACTTTAAAGGAAAAATTTGACAATGTTTTATAAGAAACTGTTAATCTTATGCTGCTTCATTTTGTTAAATAACTGCACAGCAACCACCTTAACAAAAAATAAGATTTCTAATTCATTGGATAACCCATTTATAAATAAAGGATTTAGTCTTATATATAGTGATAAATTTTATGATAATAAAATTATTTCAAAAAAAATTGACGATCGAAGCCTTGTTATCTTTCAGAAAAATTTAAAAAAAAATACAATTGTTAAGATTACCAATATTTTAAACAATAAATCTACTATAGGTACTGTTGGTAATAATGCTGATTATCCATTATTTAATAATGCAGTATTATCATTGAGAATAGCAGATGAAATAAGTTTGAATGAAAATGAACCTTATGTTGAAATTTTAGAAGTACTAGAAGACGCAGTATTTTTAGCAAAAAGAGCAAAAACATTTGAGGAAGAAAAAAAAGTTGCCAACAAGGCTCCAGTTAACAATATCAATATTAGCGATCTTAATATTAAAGAAACAAATACCAAAAATAAATTAAGTAAAAAATTTTCTTATGAAATAAAAATAGCTGATTTTTACTTTAATGATACTGCGTATTTGCTACTTAATAGAATCATCAAAGAAACTAAAATTAAGGACGCTAAAATCAAAAAAATTAATGAAAAAAAATATAGAGTATATGCAGGTCCTTTTAATAACATTAACTCACTACAAAAATCATTTAATGATATAAGCATGCTTGAATTTGAAAATATCGAAATAATAAAAAATGATTAAACTAAAACTTATAACAATTTTACTGATACTTTTACTAACTGCGAATTCTAATGCTGCGTTTGATGTAAAGGCTAGAACAGCAATATTACAAGACTATCTTTCAGGTGAAATATTATTTGAAAAAGATGCTGATAAATCAATTTACCCAGCGTCAATGACAAAAATTATGACTGCCATTATTGCGTTTGATTTAATTAGAAGTGGTGATTTAAATTTAGATGAAAAATTTTTAGTGTCTGAAAATGCCTGGAGACTTTCGTCAGCTGGCTATTCTTCAATGTTTATAATGGTTGGTGATGAAGTTAGTGTTGAAAATTTACTTAAGGGAATAATCGTTGCATCTGGTAATGATGCATGTGTTGCGTTAGCTGAAGGTATAGCTGGTACAGAAGATGAATTTGCAGTGATGATGACGGCTAAAGCTAAAGAAATAGGAATGGAAAATACTAATTTTGCTAATTCATCAGGTATTAATAATACAGAAAACGTATCGACTGTAAGAGATATTATGATTATGTCTAGATATCTTATTAAAGAATTTCCTGAAAAATATAAATATTTTGCAGAAAAGGAATTTACTTGGGATAGAACAGGGGGAGACCCAATTACTCAAGGTAATAGAAACCCATTATTGTATAAAAGCCTTGGAGCAGATGGAATTAAAACTGGTTATTTAGCTGTTGAAAAATATTCACTAGCATCATCTGTAGAAAGAAATGGAAGACGACTAATAGGGGTAGGTAGTGGCTTCAATACTAAAAATGATAGATCTCGTGAAAGTGCTAAACTTTTAACATGGGGTTTAACAAATTTTGACCTGGTTGAAATTACAAAAGCAAACACACCAATAGAGGATATTGATGTTTGGTTAGGTAAAAAAGATACTGTTAAAACTTATATAAAAAGTGATATTTACAAAACTATTCCAAAAGCAAAAAAAAGACTATTAAAGGTGACGTTGAATTATAATGGTCCAATTCAAGCACCTATTAAAAAAGATGATATCTTAGGAAAATTAAAGTTAATTTTTGATGGTGAGCTTATCGAAGAATACGATCTACTTGCTTATGAAAATGTTAAAAAATTAAATGTTTTTTCAAGGTTAATGAAATCAATTAATTTTTTAATTTGGGGCGATGTCTAAAAAACTAATAATTGTATTTGAAGGTATAGAGGGGACGGGCAAATCTCATCACATTAAAAAGGTTGCTAATTTCTTAATACGTAAAAAAATTAAATTTATTAAAATTAGAGAACCTGGTGGAAGTGCAAATTCAGAAAAAATACGAAACCTTATTCTTAATAACAAATCTACATTTAATAAAGAAACTGATTTACTACTTTATCTTTCTGCTAGAAGTGAAAATATAGAAATTATAAGAAAAAATATTGGTAAAAAAATAATACTTATTGATAGGTTTTCAGATTCAACAATTGCTTACCAACATTATGGCATGGGTGTAAATCTTGAGTTTATTAAAAATATTAACAATCATCTTTTAAAAAATATTAAAATTGATTTTACTTTTTTAAATACAGTTAATTTATTAAATATGAAAAAAAGGCTTAGACTAAGAAAAAAGCTTAATAGATATGATAAATTTAACAGCAAATTTTATGAAAAAGTGCAGAATGGTTTTATAAAGATATTTAAAAAAAATCCTAAAAAATATATTAGAATAAATTCAAATCTAGATATAGATCTTAATGAAAATATAATATTAAATAAAATTAAAGACCTAATTTAGATTCATGAATTTAAAACCATCAGAAAACACTAAAATTTATGGTATGGAGATTTTCTTCAATGAACTAAGTTGTCTATATAAGCAAAAAAAATTGCCTAATAAAATTTTACTGTCTGGAAAAAAAGGATCAGGCAAATCAACGTTAGCCTATCATTTAATCAATTATATATTGTCCGAAAATGAAGAGCATAAATATAATTTAGAAAATTTTTGCATAAATAAAGATAATAAATCCTTTAAACTTTTACAAAATAACTCTCATCCTAATTTCTATTTAATAGATTTATTAACTGAAAAAAAAAGCATTGATGTAGGTCAAATACGTGAAATGATTAATTACACAAATAAATCAACATTTAATAATATGGCAAGATTTATTTTAATAGATAATGTTGAAAATTTAAATAAAAATTCTATTAACGCATTACTTAAAATTATTGAAGAGCCAAATGAAAATGTTTTTTTTATCTTAATAAATAATAGTGAAAAAAATATACTACCCACTCTTAAATCAAGATGTTTAACATTTAAGATTAATTTAACATTTAATGAATCTTTAAGTATTTCAAACTTAATACTAAATAGGAATATTCTTGAATTTGTTAATTATGACGTATTAAGTTTTTATAATTCTCCTGGTGAAATTACTAGTTTATTTAACTTTGCTGAAGAGAAATCAATTAATTTAAAAGATCATACTATTTCAAGTTTTATAAATTTAATAATAGAAAATAATTATTATAAGAAAAATAAACCTATAAAAATTTTATTAATAAACTTAATTGAGTTATTCTTTTTAAAAAAATACATGATAGCAAATACAAAGATTTCATTAATTAATTTTTATCATAAATTTATAAAAAAGATTCATGATACGGAAAAATTTAACCTAGATGAGGAAAGTTTGTTTTTAGAGTTTAAATCAAAATTATTATAGATGGATAAAAATTACTATATAACTACACCAATTTACTATCCATCAGCGAAACCTCATATGGGTCATGCGTATTCAAGCATTGCTGCTGATTTTTTTGCTAGATTTAAACGTATAGATGGTTTTAATGTGCATTTTTTAACAGGTACTGATGAACACGGTTTAAAAATACAAAGAGCAGCAGAGAAAAAAAATATTGATCCTCAAACTTTTTGTGATGAAATTAGTCAATCATTTAGAGATCTTTCAAAAACATTAAATTTATCTAATACTGATTTCATTAGAACCACTGAAGAAAGACACAAAAAAACAGTTCAACATTTATGGAGCGAACTTGAAAAAAATGATGATATCTATTTATCAAAATATTCTGGTTGGTATTCTGTTTCTGACGAAGCTTTCTATAATGATGAAGAAATTACCAAAAAAGAAGACATTAAGATAGCAACTGCATCTGGCTCACCAGTGGAATGGATAGAGGAAGAGTCTTATTTTTTTAGGCTGTCTAAATGGCAAGATGAGTTACTAAATTATTATGAAAAAAATCCTAACTTTATCTCACCAAAGTCTAGAAAAAATGAAGTAATCAGCTTTGTAAAAGGTGGTTTAAAAGATCTCTCTATAAGTCGCAAAGCATTCTCCTGGGGTATCAAGGTACCTAACAGTCCAGATCATGTAATTTATGTTTGGCTCGATGCTTTAACTAATTATATAAGCGCTTTAAATTATCCAGATACAAATGATACGCTGTTTAAAAAATTTTGGCCTGCATCTGTTCATTTAATAGGGAAAGATATATTAAGATTTCACTCTGTATATTGGCCTGCATTTTTAATGGCTGCAAAAATACCTTTACCTAAGAAAATTTATGGTCATGGCTGGATTTTATCTGGTGATGAAAAGATGTCTAAATCAAAAGGAAATATTCTTGACCCTTTAGATATTATTGAAATTTATGGTCTTGATCCATTAAGATATTATCTAATTAAAGAAGTTTCATTTGGTAACGATGGTAACATTTCGAAAGATAGGTTAGAGGATTGTATCAATAGTGATTTGGCTAATAATTATGGAAATTTATGTCAAAGAGTTGCTGCATTTGCTGAAAAAAATTGCTCTTCATTAGTGCCTGATAATAAAAAATTTAACGATGATGACTTAATAATGTTAAATAAATTTACTGATAATTTAAATGTAATACGCACTGAAATTGATAATCAAAATATTAATTATTATATTAATTTCATTGTTAGTGCTTTGTTTGAAGCAAATAAGTATTTTAATGACCAAGAACCTTGGAAAAAAAAAGATGATAAAGATAGATTAAATACAATTGTCTATACATCTTTAGAAATGATTAGAAAAATTTCATTCATGCTCTATCCAATAATTCCAAGTTCAATAGAAAAAGCCTTAAAGATTTTTGATTTAAATGTTGATGCAATTAATTTTGAATCTATTGCAAAACATGACTATCTTGTATCTGGACAACCTATTAATAAAATAGATATTTTATTTAAAAAAATTGAAAAGAAAGATGATTGATTCTCATTGTCATTTAGATCACGAACCTTTACTTGATAATTTAAGTGATGTCATAAAAAGATCTAAAGAAGTTGGTATCTCAAAACTATTAACAATATGCACTACGATAGAAAGTTTTGATAAAATCAAAAATATTATTAAAATTGACCCAATGATTTATGGAACGTTTGGTATTCACCCTCATGAAACTGAGGAAAGTCTTTTGATAGATAAAAATTATATAATAAATCAAATAAATCAAAATGAACGAATTATCGGTATAGGTGAAACTGGCTTAGATTTTTTTTATAATCATAGCAACAAAGAAAGGCAAATTGATAGCTTTAAAGCCCATATAGAGGCTTCTATAGAGCTTAATATACCTATTATAATACATTCTAGAAACGCTGAGGATGAAACGTATGAGATTTTAAAATCATATAAATCAGAAAAATTAAAAATTTTGATGCATTGTTTTACCGGTTCATTAAATTTTGCAAATCAGTTACTTAAATTAGATGCATTTTTTTCTGCAAGTGGAATAATTACTTTTAAAAATAGTTTAGACCTTCAGGAAACTTTTAAAAATATTCCCTTAGATAAACTGCTAGTCGAAACAGATAGTCCATTTTTAGCACCCATACCGATGAGAGGGAAAAAAAATGAACCAAGCTTTATCAAGTATACTTTAGAAAAATTATCTATTTTAAAAGAAAAGACTGATCTGGAAATGTCCGATTTAACTACTAAAAATTTTAATAATCTTTTTAACCTATAATGTCTCTTGAATTTGTCATTTTGGGTAGTGGTAGTTCAATGGGTGTACCGAGAGCAGATGGCTATTCTGGTGATTGTGATTTAAAAAATAAAAAAAATTATAGAACAAGATGTTCTGCTTTAATTAAGTTTAATGATCAAAATATCTTAATAGATACATCTCCAGATTTAAGGTCACAACTTCTAACAAATAGAATTAGAACTATTAGCAAAGTTTTTTATACACATCTGCATGCAGACCAAACACATGGTATTAATGATCTTCGGCCATTTTTTTTAATAAACAAGAAGCAAATTCCTGTCTATGCAGACTCTAATACTAAGAAATATTTACTTTCAACTTTTAAATATTGTTTTAAATCATCTTATGGTTATCCATCAACTTTGAGTATCAATAATCTTAAAAAAGAACATCAATTTACAAATAAAAATAAAGAAATCAAAATAGAATCAATACCAGTTCAGCATGGTAAGATTAAAAGTATATGTTATCTAATTAATAATAAATTAGCCTATGCTAGTGATATTAGTTTATTCTTTAAGAAAGATTACAAAAAATTAAAAAATTTAGAATACTTGATTATTGACTGTCTATGGTACCGTAATCATTCAGCACATTTCAATTTAGATCAAGTTTTGGAATTAGTTAAAATCTTAACTCCTAAAAAAACTATATTAACAAATATGCACAGTGACCTAGATTACACCAAACTTAAAAAAAGATTGCCTAAAAATATTATTCCTGGTTTTGATGGTATGACAGTTAGACTATAGAATTAAATCTATTTGTTTTGTTATTTTATCTGACATTGGTGTAATAAAAGAATTGAACGTGTCCTGTATTTTTCCCTCTTTATTAATTAAAATTTTATGAAAATTCCACTTAGGAACAGTCGAGTTACCATAATTTTTTTTTGCCCATTTATACAAATCATGAGCATCTTCACCTTTAACGTCTGTTTTGTCAGTTATTGGAAATGTAATATTAAAATTAGTTTCACAAAAATCCTTAATTTCAGAATTAGACCCTGGTTCTTGTCCACCAAACTGATTTGACGGAACACCTATTACATAGAAGCCTCTGTCTTTATACTTCTCATAAAGGTCTTGAAGACCCGTATATTGTTTGGTAAATCCACATTTGCTAGCAACATTTACTAAAAGTATAGTTTTTCCTTTGTATTCATTTAAATCAATAGTTTCATTATTAATATTTTTTATTGAGTGATCAAAAAATAACTTTTCGTATTTAGCATCAACTTTTTCAAAGAATGTGAACATAGATATAATTAGTAGGATTAATAAATTATTCTTATAGAACATGACTTATTTCTTAGAGGCATACAATAATATAAAATATCCAAATACAGTAGAAAGTAAAGATCCAGCAAGAACACCAATTTTTACACCGTCTATATACTGAATATTTTCAGCAAAGGCCAAGTTTCCAACAAACAAACTCATTGTAAAACCAACACCAGTTAATATTGAAACTCCATATAGACTTAGCCAGTTAGATTTGTCTGGCATTTGAGCTATACCAAATTTAACAGCAATGAAAGAAATCAACATTACTCCAATTTGTTTACCTACAAACAACCCTAAAAGAATACCTAATGGAACAGGTTTTAATAATGAAGTTAATGACAATCCTTCTAAAGAAACACCAGCATTAGCAAATGCAAATATAGGCATTATCATAAAAGCAACATAAGGACTGATTGCATGTTCTAATTTAATTAATAAAGAGAAATCTTTGTCTTTAATTCTATGAGGTATGGTTGAAGCTAAAAGAACACCTGCTATTGTTGCGTGAATTCCAGACTTGTATGTGAAGAACCACATGAAGGCACCAATTATTAAATAGGGAATAAATTTTTTAACACCAAATTTATTTAAAATAAGTAATAAAATGTATGAAATTAGGATTAAACTTAAATAGCTTATGCTTAAATCACCAGAATAGAAAAAAGCTATAATTAATATTGCACCAAGGTCATCAATAATAGCGAGAGCTGTTAAAAAAATTTTCAAAGAAATTGGCACTCTTGAACCAAGTAAAGATAAAATTCCCAATGAAAATGCTATGTCTGTAGCAGACGGAATTGCCCAACCATTTAATGTTTCAGTATTATCAAAGTTTATAAAAACATAAACTAGAGCAGGGACCACCATTCCCCCAACAGCTCCAATAATTGGAAGTAACGCTTTTTTTAAATTAGAAAGCTCACCTTGAATAAATTCTCGTTTTATTTCTAGTGTTACAAAGAAAAAGAAAATTGCCATCAATAAATCATTAATCCAGTGATGTACGGAAAGTTTTAAACCAAAATCATTAATACCTACAAATAGATATTGGTTTAATGTATCAAAATATAAATTACTAAAACTAGAATTACTTATTACAAGAGCAATAATTGCAGCAATTAATAATACAAGACCACTTGCAGCCTCTAACTGAAAAAACCATTTAAAAGGTTTTGAAAGATTTTTGATCATAATTTTTATGTTAAATCTCTAATAAATAATGAGATATCTTTAATACTTTCATAAAGATTATAAAGTATAAATTCGATATTTGGGACAATTTTTCCGATAGGGTATTTAAACGTATCTACAATAATTATAAAGGCTACGGATGAAATAATTGCTACAATAAAAATATTTAATATTTTAAAATTTTTTTGTTTTTTTGGTTTAGTATTTACTTGTGGACTTTCATCTTTATTAATCTCAATTTTATCCTTAGTCTCTTTTTCTAAATCTATTTCAACTTCATCTTTAGGTGCATTTAATACACTTTCTTCTACGTCAGTTGATGAGCTATTTTGGTCAAAAATATTAACATTATCAATACTAATATCTTCATCAATTGGACTTACCGTATTTTCAAGAGCTTCTTTTTTAAAAAACCATTTATGCTCACAGCTAGCACACTGTAACAAACGACCCTTGTCTGGAATTAAATTTGAGTCTATATCAAATTTTTTATTACAATTATTACAAGTGATGATCATTATTGATGTATATCTGATTCTTATAAAAAAGCCTTGTTTTTGATGTTCTTTATTCTTTGAAATTATCAATATCTAATGTATTAGTACCTCAATCGGGGCGTAGCGCAGCCTGGTAGCGCATCTGGTTTGGGACCAGAGGGTCGCAGGTTCAAATCCTGCCGCCCCGACCAATTTATGAAAAAAGCAAAAATTTACATACCTACAAAAAATTCAATGCAGTCTGGTTTAGGTAAATCAGACAAATGGGTTATCAAATTTGAAACTGAAAATGCTGGTGTTAACCCTTTAATGGGTTGGGAGACAAGCACTAATACTCTTTCAGAATTAAATTTGGAATTTTCTTCAAAAGAATTAGCAATAGAATATGCAAAAAAAAATAAAATTGATTTTGAAATAATTGAACCTCAAAAAAGAAAAATAGTTAAAAAATCGTATGCAGATAATTTTCTAAAATAATGTTTAAATTTTTTACAAAAAAAAAATGGCAGTTATGGTCTTGGTTAGGTTCATTAGTAATTTTATTATCATTGTGGGTTCAAGTAAAAATTGATGTAAAAATAAATGAATGGTTTGGTGTGTTCTACGATATGATTCAAAAAGCACTTGCTAAACCTAACGCCATTACAATTGAAGAGTACTGGGTAAATTTAGCATCATTTATTACACTAGCTGGAATATATATAGCTCTTTACGTTGTAATTAGTTTTTTTACAGCACACTTCTTGTTTAGATGGAGAACTGCTATGGTGGAATGGTATCATTCTGTTTATGATAGGGCTCGTAAAATAGAAGGTGCCTCACAAAGAGTTCAAGAAGATACAATTAAGTTTACCCGTATTATGGAATCTCTAGGTACAAGTTTTATTGAATCAGTCATGGTATTAATACAATTTACTCCAATTTTATTAGGGCTATCAGTCGGTATACCAATCTTCTTTTTTGGTGATTGGCAATATGGATTGATAACAGGTGCATTACTTTGGACATTGGGTGGTACAGCATTCTTGATAGGGTTAGGTTGGATATTACGTTTAGTTGGAGTGGAATATGATCTACAAAAAAAAGAGGCTGCATACAGAAAGATATTAGTAGTAGCTGAAGATGATGGTAACATTAGACCTAAAACAATAAATGAATTATTTAATGACGTTCGTTCAATTCATTTTTTAAGTTACACAAGGTATTTATATTTTAATATTGGTCGTATGGCTTACTTGCAAGCAAATGTATTATCAGCTTATGTTTTCTTAGCTCCAGCAATTGTAGCAGGTGTTGTAACATTAGGTGTTATGCAGCAAATTATAAGAGCTTTTGGAAGAGTTGAAGGTTCTATGCAATATCTATTAAAAGCTTGGCCTACCATTATAGAGTTGGCAAGTGTTTATAAACGTCTAAGAGAATTTGAGAGTGTAATAAATTCTACTGAAATAGTTATTCAAAAAGATTAATGGCTATTGATAAAAAATATGTTGATCAAATTATAAAAGTTTCTGAAAAAGCAGCTCTAGCATCATCTTATTTAGTTGGAAAAAAGGACAAGATTGCAGCAGATCAAGCAGCTGTTGATTCAATGAGATTTGAATTAAATAAAATAGATATGAATGGCGAAGTTGTTATTGGAGAGGGGTCACTAGATGAGGCTCCAATGCTTTACACTGGTGAAAAACTTGGAAATAAAAATGGTCCTTATTTTGATATAGCTGTTGATCCTTTAGAAGGAACAAATTTTGCAGCAAACAATTTACCTGGAGCAACATCTGTTATTTCAATTGCTGAAAAAGGAAATCTTTTTAATGCGCCAGAAACCTATATGGATAAAATTGCAACTGGACCAATTGAAAAGGGATTAATTGATCTAGATTTTTCATTAAAGAAAAATACTTCAAATCTTGCTGATTTTTTAAACAAAGATATCTCATCACTCACAGCATGTGTAATGGATAGACCAAGACATCAAAAAATAATTGATGAACTTAAACAATTAAATATTAAGATTAAATTGATTACTGATGGCGATGTTCTTGGTGCATTGTATGTGATAAATCCAAAATATAATGTTGATATATTTTTAGGTATAGGAGGTGGTCCTGAGGGAGTTTTAGCAGCATCAGCTCTCGATGCTTTTGACTGCCATTTTCAAGGAAGATTTATATTTGATAACGACAAAGATATTAAAGATGCAAAAAAAATGGGAATAACTGATTTGAATAAAAAATATGAATTAAATCAAATTATAAAAGGGGACTCTATATTTTGCTCAACAGGGATTACCTCAAGTGAGATGTTAAGTGGAGTCGAAATTAATGACAATAAATATACAACTGAGACACTTGTTACACATAAAAGTTTAAAATTTAAAGAAACGATAAAAAGAACAAATCTTATTTAAGAATGATTTCTGTATCAGGTAAGAAGTGGGTACAAAAAAAAATTAATCAAAACTTAGTTAATAAATTAAAACAAGATTTTAATTTTAGTGACATTTTATCTAGACTAATTATTTCAAGAAAATTTGAAGATGATGAAATTGCAACAATCAATACAGATTTAGATTTAAACAACGTTTTTTTAAACAATGAAGATTTCAATCAATCTATTAAGCTTGTGGTTAGTTGTATCGAAAACAATGAAAAAATATGCATTTTAGGTGACTATGATGTGGATGGCTCTGCTGCTACATCGTTATTTGTTAAGTTTTTAAAAAGTATAAATCACCCTTTTTTTTACTACATACCTGACAGGGAAAAAGATGGTTATGGAGCTACTAAAAAGCTCTTTCAAAAACTAATCTTAGAGGAACCTAAATTAGTTATAATGGTTGATTGCGGTTCTACTTCTAATGAAGCAATAGATTTCTTAAATGAAAATAAAATTAAATCCTTAATCATTGATCATCATGAAATTAATAAGCCATTTCCAAATGCAAACTTAATTATAAACCCAAAAAAAGATAATGGTTATAAAGAGTATGACTATTTATGTGCCACCTCACTTTCTTATTTTTTTTTAGATTTACTAATTAAAGAAATTAAAAGTGAAATCAATATATCTGATTATTTGATATATGTTTTGTTAGCTACAGTGTGTGATGTGATGCCTTTAAGAAAACTTAACAGGTTAATTGCATTAAGCGCTCTTAAAAATTTTGATATAACAAAAAACTTACCTCTTAAAACTTTGTTTGAATTAAATAATAAAAAAAATAAAATTAACATTAATGATTTGGGTTATTTAATTGGTCCAATATTAAATGCTGGTGGTAGATTAGGTGAGTCTAAGTATGCTACTGAACTATTATCTTCAAATAATAGTCAAATTGTAAATGATAGATCTAATAATTTAATCAGATTAAACAATAAAAGAAAGGAAATTGAAACTCTAGTATTAGATGAAATAAATTTTCAAGAAATAGAAAAAAAAAATAAAGAAGTAATTATTTATTATAATCCAAATATTAACGAAGGTTTAATTGGAATTATTGCAGCTAGATTAAAAGATTATTTTAATAAGCCATCTATTGTTATAACTGCATCTAATGAATTATTAAAGGGATCTGCTAGATCAGTTTATAATTATAATATTGGTCGTGTAATTAAAAATTCACTAGATAAAGATATAATTTTAAATGGCGGTGGTCATAATATGGCTGCAGGATTTACGCTATATAAAGCAAACCTCAAAGACTTTGAAAATTATATTTTAGAGGATTTTTTCAAATCTAACGTCGAAAATAATAATATATTTACATATGAATCTGAAGTTTCATCATTAGCATTTAGTCAAGATTTTTATGATGATATAAAAAAACTAGAACCTTTTGGCACAGGAAACTCAGTGCCGACATTCATGTTAAGAGATTTAAAATTAATTAAACCCACAGTGTTAAATAACAAGCATATATCTTCAATATTAAAATCAAAAACAGGATTTTCAATTAAATCTATATCTTTTAATTCTATAAATACTAAGATTGGTGAATACTTAATGAATTATAAAAATAGCATTAATGTAATAGGTCAAATCAATGAAAATATTTGGAATAATAAAAAAACTCTTCAATTAACTATTAGAGACCTTATCCTATAGCTTAATTACACTTGATAAATAATGACTTTTAAAATAAAAGATCACAATACGGTCCCTTCGTCTATCGGTTAGGACAGCTGGTTTTCATCCTGCAAAGGGGGGTTCGATTCCCCCAGGGACCGCCATTAATATGTTTTATTACACGTATATGCTTAAAACTATTTCACCTGGTTTTAAAAAAACTTATGTTGGATATACAAATAACCTAGAACTGAGATTGATTAAGCATAACTCTAATAAAGGTGCTAAATCTACAAAGGGGTATAAATGGTTGTTAATATATAGTAAAAAATTTAAAACCAAAAATGAAGCCATGTCTTTTGAATATAAACTTAAAAATAACCAAAGCTTAAGAAAAAAATTATTAGAAAAATCACTTTAATGAAAATTTCTATTTTACTTCCTTACAAAGAAAACTTTACACATAATTATGCTGGTGCTGTATCATTGTTTGTAAATGACACTACAAGAGAAAGTTTTTATAAAAAAACAACTGAAGTTTTTGGTAACACTAAATATAAACATTTTTTATCAAAAAATTATACAAATCTAAATATTAAGAAAAATTTTTTTTTAAGTACTAATAAGCAATATGTAGAAAATTTTCTAAAATATGAAAAAAAAGTTAACTCTGATCTAATAGAGGTTCATAATAGACCTAGTTATATTAAAATAATAAAAAAAAAATACTCTAATAAAATATTCCTATATTTCCATAATGACCCCCTTCAAATGAATGGGTCTAGATCAACTCTAGAACGTATAAATTTACTTAATGATGTTGATAAAATTTTATTCAATAGTGAATGGTCTAGAAAAAAATTTTTTACAGACATCACAAGTAAAAAGAATTCATTAAAAAAAACAGCTGTATGTTATCAATCTTCTTCTAATGTAAAAATAAATTTCAATAAAAAAGAAAAAATAATATCATTTATTGGAAAATTAAATCGTGCCAAAGGTTATGACTTGTTTGGTAATGCTATTATTAAAATATTAAATAAATACCCAGAATGGAAAGCAAATGTTTATGGGGACGAACCAAGAGAACGACTATTTTTTGAACACAAAAATCTCAGAAATTTTGGATTTAAAAGTAATGAATACATTCTTAATGATTTAAAAAAAATTAGTATTTCAGTTGTGTGTTCTAGATGGGATGAACCGTTCGGTAGAACTAGTCTTGAAGCTGCTAGCAGAGGTTCTGCAGTTATAATTAGTAATAGAGGAGGATTGCCTGAAACAGCAACAGATGCTATAAAATTAAAGAACCTTTCTGCTGAAAATATTTTCAAGGAAATCGAGAAACTTATTATTGATAAAAAAAAATTATTAAAGTTGCAAAAAGTTAATTTTAAAAATTTCAAATTTACACATACTTATATTTCGAACATTATAGACCAATTAAGAAAGAGTATTTATAAAAATAATAGTATTAAAATATTTAATATTAAAAGAAACACAGTACTCAAGATAATACATTTAACAAATTTTAATAGACGATTTAATGGTAGGCTTCATTACAATACAGGTAGAAGGCTTAATAATGGTTTTGTTAGACTTGGTCATAACGTTCTAACTATTAGTGATAGGGATTTAATACATGAAAATAAAAATATTGCAGATTTTAACGGCAAAAAAACATTACAAAAAACTATAATTGATAGTTCAATAAATTTTAAAGCAGATTGTCTAGTGCTGGGTCATGCAGATGCACTTTCAAATGAAACATTAGATTTTCTTAAAAGTAAAAACAATAATTTAAAAATTTGTCAGTGGTTTCTAGATCCATTAAGCAAAAAAGGTCCTGATTATCTGAAGAATAATAAAAGAATTTTAGACAAAATTGATATTATGGATGCTACTTTTTTAACGTCCTGTCCAAGTGTTTTATCAAAAAAGATTAAAAACTCACATTTTATACCTAATCCTTCTGACCATTCGTTTGAAATTTTAAAAAATTATGAAAATAATTGTAACAATGATGTTTTTTTTGCAATGAGCCACGGTGTGCATAGAGGTGAGCTTAAAAAAGGTAAGTTTGATAAAAGAGAAATTTTTATTAATAAACTGTTAAAAAAGAACAAAAAAATTAATTTTGATATATATGGAATGAATAATGTTCAACCAGTATGGGGTGATAATTTTATTAACGCGATATCACATTCAACTATGGGTATTAATTTAAGTAGGGGGGAACCTGTAAAATATTATAGTAGTGATAGAATAGCACAACTTCTTGGCAACGGATTGCTTACATTTATCGATAAAAAAACTTTTTTTAGTGACTTTTTAACAGATGAAGAAATAGTGTTTTATGATGATATTGATGACTTAAGTTATAAATTAAATAAATATAAGAAAGATACTAAAAAAGCAAAAAAAATAGCAAAAAATGGAAGAGACACTTACTTAAAAAATTTTAATTCAACAATTGTGAGTGATTTCATACTTTCAAAAGTATTTAATTACAAATCTAAAAATAAATTTACTTGGGAAAAGTAAGTAATGTTTTCAATTATAATACCTTCACTTAATAATATTGAATATCTCAAACTTGCAATATTTAGTCTAAATAAAAATTCCAAATTAAATGATCATGAAATTATAGTTCATGTAAATATAGGTAGTGACGGTACTTTAGATTTTTTGAAAGAAAATAAAATCCAATACACCTTTACAAACTTTAATGCTGGTATAACAAAAGGTGTTAATTTAGCAGCAAGCAAAGCAACACGTAAGTATATCGTTTACGCACATGATGATTTTTATTTTTGTCCTGATTGGGATTATCATCTATCCAATGAAATAGGCCTAATGAAGGATGATATGTTCTATTTGTCAGGAACTATGATTAATAATGGTCAAATAGTATTAGATTGTGGAAATACAATTTCTGATTTTGATGAAACAAAGTTACTAGTAGAGCTTAAAACCATGAATACAATGGACTTTCAGGGTTCTACATGGGCTCCAACATTAATTTCTAAAAATTTATGGGATCGTGTAGGAGGCTTCAGTGAAGAATATTTTGCAGGAAGCGGTTCTGATCCTGATTTTACTATGAAATTATGGGAATTAGGTGTTAGAATTTTTAAAGGTGTTGGTAAGTCAAAAGTTTACCATTTTGGATCTATTGTAAGTAGACGTAAAAAAGATTCATCTTTAAAATGGGCAGGTAGTAGAGGGTCTAAAATTTTTTTACTTAAATGGGGTTTTTCTATCAAATTTTTTACAAAATTTTATCTTCGTGGTTGTAAAACTATTGATAAGACTCTTATTTGTAATAAATATAATGGACCTTTGACTAACCCCAAAAAAAACTTTGATTATTTTTTAATTCTTTTACAAAATAAGATTTTTTTTTTTTATCTAAAACTTATTAAATTTAAATAAACTGAATAAAATTCAATCATTTATTGATAAATTTGATATATAGATATCGTTATGACAAAATTTTTTAAGAATCTTTTTAAGTTATTATTTATTGGCACACCTTTTTTTATAATTCTGAAATTTATGAAAAATTTTTTACCCAATTATAAAACAAAAAAAAAATCTATTAACTTAGAAAAGAATATATATGATAGTTTTATAAGTTTTAATGATAATGAAAAATGGTTTTGTAATAATCTTTATTTTTTAACAAAGAATTTATCTAATTCAAAAGGTATTTCTCACATTCTTGAAATTGGTTCTTATGAGGGAAGAAGTGCAATTTTTTATTTATCCTTATTTCCAAATTCTACGATAACATGTGTTGATACTTGGACTGGTAGTGATGAGCATGATAGTAAAAATTTCTCAACAATAGAAAATAATTTTGATCAAAATACATTACAATATAAGAAATTAAATAGACTTAATAAATTTAAAATGTCTTCTAATGAATTTTTTTTATCTAATAAAAATAAATTTGATTTAATTTATGTTGATGGAGATCATTCTGCCAATCAAGTTAAGGCAGATATAGATAATGCTTGGAAATTAGTTAACAGTGGTGGTTTGTTAATTTTAGATGATTATTTATGGTGGTTTTATAAGGATTTAAAAAAAAATCCTGCTACAGCAATTAATGATTTTATAACTAGCAATATCAAAAATATTAAACACTTAATTGTATGGAAACAGGTAATAATTCAAAAAAAATGATTATTTTTAAATTTTGATTTTATTGAGAGCGTTATTTTTAAATAAATTAGCTTCTTTAATATATCTTCTTACCATTTCTGTTGATTTGTGACCTGTCATTGCCATAATACTTCTTTCTTCTGCTCCGGATTCGGCTGCAGAAGTTGCAAATCCTGACCTTAGGCTATGGCCAGAGTAATTCTTACTATCTATACCAGCTAAATTTAAGTATTCCTTAATAAGCAAAGCTACAGTTTGGTCTGTTAACCTGTTTTTTGATAACCTTGAACCTTTAACAAACCTCCTAAACACAGGACCTGAGGTTATCTTTGATATCTCAAGCCAGTTTTTCAATGATATTACCGGGCAATATTGAGAATTATCAAAGTAGGGTAGTGCTTTAAGTGAACCTTCACCAAATTGATCTGTTTTGGATCTCCTGATTTGAATTTTTAAGCCTTCCTCAACAAAATCAAGATCATCATAGTCCAGTGATACAATCTCATTTCTTCTAAATCCTCCTGAAAAACCAATTAATATTATAGACCTATCTCTTAACTTCTTAATATCAGCATTCTTTTGTTCATCTATAACATTAATTAATTGTTTTAAGTGATTGATTGATATAGGTTTTTTTCTTTTTTGAAGGCTACCTTTCCTTCTTTTAATGCCCATAATATTTTCAATAATTGCTGGATTTTTTGTATCTAAATAATGCCCTTTTAATTTATGAATAACACCAATTGACACCAACCTACGCTTTAAAGTGCTCATTTTAGCGTCTTTTGTTGATAAATGTGTTAAATATAAGGAAACTACCTTTGGCTCACTAGGAATTGACCTAAACCCATTTTTTGAACAAAATAATCGAAAGTCATTGAAGTCAGATTGGTATGCTCTTACTGTGTTTGGAGCTTTTGAGTTCTCAAGGTTTAAAATTGTTTCCTTTTCTAATCGTTTAATATCTATGCTCACTTCAGACTTAATATTTGGCTTTATCTGAATCATCGAATAAGGGTTTTTAATTGACATATTGCTATATTGTTATATTACTATTGATAACCTCTAATTATCGTTAGTAATATATTAGATGAATTTCAATGTCAATAGTTTATATTTTATATGTGAAGCTTTTAAAATGCATTTTAGAAATAATTATCAAAAATTTAAGTTCAATAATTATTGCTTCAGCGATAATTATAGCTGCTTTAATCTACGCTTATTTTAATCCTTACCAATCTTGCTTGAGAACTTTTGGTTCTATTGGCTCTACCTTAAATAGCCAGGTTGCAAGTATTTGCTCAGGATCTGGTAAATAAATGATTAATAACAATAGCTTAAAATCTTATATTAAACTAAATGATTAAAAAATTAGAAGAAAAGGATAAGGTAAATTGGACTAAATTATACAATGGTTATGCTGATTTTTACAAAGTCCCAATAAATACAGGGATTTTAGATACTCTTTGGGGCTGGATTCAAGATGAAAATCATGAAGTTAACGGTATTTGCTTTGAATTAGAGGGTAAAATTGTTGGAATTGCCCATTATAGAACAATGCCAAGACCAATTAAGGGCCAATACATTGGTTTTTTAGACGATTTGTTCGTAGAGCCAGAATTTAGAGGTAAAAAAATAGCTCAAAAACTCATTAGTCACCTAAAATCATTATCTAAAGCCAATAATTGGAATGGAATTCGTTGGATCACCCACTCTTCCAATGAAAATGCAAAGAAATTATACGATAAAATAGCAAATAACACTGGATTTGAACTCTATGAACTTAAAGGGAACTAAGTTTCAGATAAAAGTGTGGAATTACCTAAAGAAAATACCCAAAGGCAAAGTTAAGACTTACTTAGAAGTTGCTAAAGCCATTGGAAAACCTAAGGCATTCAGAGCTGTTGCTAATGCAGTGGGTAAAAACCCCTATCCACCTAAAATACC
>Ga0222670_1000335_pt1 | contig 20927 bp, 27 predicted proteins | sample AntAcemetagen732_FD_181148 | JGI IMG/M metagenome (GOLD analysis project Ga0222670, IMG submission 181148) | Saline water microbial communities from Ace Lake, Antarctica - #732 | ecosystem: Environmental > Aquatic > Non-marine Saline and Alkaline > Saline | place: Antarctica: Ace Lake... | reverse complement strand
AACTGATACAGAATACGGTATCTTAACAGCGGCTGTAATATAATAATAAACACGTTAGAGCGGTTCTATTCCAGAACCGCTTTACTCTTACTTCCTTTTACTATAAAATACTTGTATGCATCAACACATTGTAGCCTACACATTAGTAGATGTGTCCGACACTTCTGCACTACAACAACAGAACTATAATACGCTGTTGCAAACCATTGCCTTGCGTGCCAATCCACTCAGTTACACATACACCACAATGGGATATCAATCTATGGAGGACTACAATTTTGGAGAAGACTTTGGCGGCCAACAAAATGTTTGGATGGTGTCTTTTGTTGTGGAACAGATGGCGGTGTATGGAAACAAATCAGGACCACTAGGAGGACTCATTGACGATTTGCATCAAGTACCAGTGATCACTTCTCTTATGGATTCTGTCACAATTAATCCAGCAGTGTTTGATACCAAAAATGCAAAAACTAAAAACTTGTACTTTTATCTACAAGACCTTTGATAAATATTATCGTAGGCAACAAGATCACGGCAAACATAGGCAACAAGGCACCTAATAGAGCGTTAGGAAGGACGCTGTGAATTATGATAAGAACTGCACTACAATACGACTCGGAAAAGAAAAGTTTAGAAGCACATGTAGATCTGTGTGCAGAAAGATATTATCGTTTGGAACAGAGATTAGAAAATGTTGAAACCGCTGTCACAAATTTAAAAGACGTGATGGTGTCAGAATCTAAAAGAACATCCAAAGTTATAATAGGTGCAACAGCCACAGTGATAGGCGGATTGTTGTCCACAGTGATTGCCGCCATCTTAATATTACCAAGTTTATGAAAATTTTTGAAGTTTTTGCAGAGGAGATCTTAGATGAAAAACAAATCTGGGGTCGTAAAGGCATTCAGGTTGTTAGAAAGTACCGTTGCACAAGTGGCCAAAGAAAAGGCAGAATTGTTGCCAAACCAGATCAGTGTTACAAACCGATTAACATCAAAGCAAGAATTAGAATGAAACAACTTAGGGCTCGCAAAGGCTCAGTGATGGTGCGTAAGGCCAAGCGTACCAAACGTTCTAATCCAGCATCACGTAGACTCAGAGTATTGAACAAAAGAAGATAACTTTGAGAGTAAAATTTAAATATTACGCCATATCACTAGACTCTAGTGAAGAAACTATACTAAACAAGTTAGTAGACGAAAACCACACAGTGGAAATGTTTACAATAGATGATTGGACAGTAATCGATTTACTTTGGCGCAAACATCTTGTAGTATATGATAAGAGTAGGACAAAGAACCCCGATATTCAACCATGGTGCAAATCAAACGTATTGAGAGCTTTATCAGAAGATGCATATGGCGATTAACTCGCTCAACTGATATTATAAAATATGTGCCTAAATCCATAAAAAATGGTGTCATAGTTGGTGATTGTGCTGTGATTCGTAATCACACACACACATATGATGTTTTCAGCAAACACAGGATACCTATTAAAAAAGATATTGCTAATTACAAGGTGGCTGTGTGCATTGCTACTATCAGCAACCAGTTTACAGAAACTTTACGTAAAAAATTAAACCAATTATTGAAATTAGACAAAGAGTTTGGTCCGTTATTCTGTGAATATCTACGATTAAAACTCAAAAAGAATCCAAATAAAGAAGCAATAGAGTTTGTACAAGACAGACTGAAGTTAATTGACGATAAAATTAATGTCTATTATAAATCCATGACCCTCTAAAATGAACAGGTACCTTTTATAAATAATCGTAGCACCATGAAATTAGATAACATTGATTACTTTTCTTCCTCTAGATTGAGCAAGATTATAGCAGAAAGATTTGGTCAAGAGATCAACCTTTCAGACATTGAGGACACTACATTACAACTGTTTAGAGAATCAGTAAAAGATTCGATGAAAGCATTTGAAACAGCGATGGCATTTAACTCTAACTCACAAAATCCAAAATACCTTGAAAATAAACTTCTTCATGATGCGATTGTAAAAGAACAAGAAATGCGTGTAAAAAAGATAACAGGCAACGAGATAGAGATTGAAGATCCAACAAAACCAGGCGTCACAACAAAAGTTGATTCAAAAAGTGTAGATGTTGACACAGACGAGCAAGGCAATCTTTCAATCAAAGCAAAAGATCAAAACAATTCAAACAATCCAGTGCAAGCCAAAGTTGGACAAAAGGTTAGCATGGAAGATCAAAATAATGATGCTAAAGCATTTCACAAATATTTAATGAGCAAAGGTTACACTGTAACAGGCGGTGGTGGAAATGAGAATGAAACTAGCATCACTTACACAGATAGAGATGGTAATAAATTCGAAGTAGATATTAGAGCAGTAAAAAGCATGGGCGAAAGTGACGGCGATCTAGATGACATGGTTGCTCCTGAATTTAAAAAACTTGTACAAGACATGCAGAATGGCATGAACAAACAAGAACTCGAAAAAAAATATCCTAAAAGAAAAAAAGAAATCGAACAACTTGTTAAAGATTTAACAGCAGTCACTGAGGCAATGAGAACAGCCATCACAGGACAAGTTACAGAAACGCCATATAGATTAGGTGCCAAAGAGATGGCGGCTCTAAGACTGTTGGTAGGTAATACAAATTTTTCCGAAGCAAAAAGAGCATTGGAATTAGCAAAAGCAGGGCGTTCAGTGCCAGCCCCACTTATGAAAGGCTTTATGCCCATCATAGACAAACTAGACACATTTATCAGAGGAGGAGCGTCAGCAGTGACTAGATTCAATAACCTACAGAAAATCGTTGGACGCAATGAATCCAACGCTTATTCAAAAGCATTAAGATCTCTATTAGAGAACGAAATGGAAACTTCAGAAATTCTACTTGCTTCACAGGATGTAGTAGATCAAATTACAGATATGTATGAAAAGATTGCAGAAATCAAATCATCATCTGTGCTAGAACTTGTTGATAGAATGACAAATGAACTTGGACAAGAACAAGCAATGTCATTCCAAAATCAAATTGTGCCAACATTACAGGCACTGGAAGATGCACTTGGTACAGCAAGACAAGGTGCACAAGATTCAGTTGCAATCGTTAAAGGAGAAACTCCTGCACCGATGGTTGGTGACTCAGACATCGACATGGATGCAGACATCGAAAGTGATGCAGACATCGAAAGTGATGCAGACATTGAAGGTGATGCAGACATTGAGGATGACTTTGGTGCGTCTGAACCTGCTGCCGGCGGTGAAGAACCTTTAGGCAGAGCAGAAAGATAATTTCATGCTTATTTTAGAAGTAGAAAACTATGCACAGGAACTCGCCTCTGTATTACAATACTTCAAACAAGAAGCAGATGCAAGAAAATTAGGCGCTCAACTTCCTATAGATGCACTATCAGACTTTATGGACGATAGGGGACTAGATATAAATCCCGATACTATAAAAGCCATGATGTCTAATCCTATCATTAAAAATTTAATCAAATCTTTTGACGGAACTAAAATTACTTTGGACACAGTTGTTGAGCCTAAGGACGGCAACATGATGGATATCAACGGCAATGATGAAGTAAGTAAAATGGCCAAAAGAGCATTGAAAAAACGCTCATAATAGTGTATACTATTTTTTATGATTAGACTGATAGAACCCCACGAACACCAACTTTTTACTCGAGATCCAGTTAGACCACACATTGAACCTGCTTTCAGAGTTCACACACCCAATCAAACATTTGTTCACACTTACAATGGCAAAAGTGTAGATGCTATAATCTGTGTGGCTTACAACGATCAAGTACCTACCAACGAAGATGAATTAAGAATCACAGGCAACACAGTAGCAACTTTTTACACCGTGTGGAGTTACACCAAAGGTGCCGGCACAGAGATTATACTTAGAGTAAAAGAACACATCGAACAGAATAACTCTGACATCAAAAGATTTGTAACTTTGTCACCTTGCACAGAAATGGCAACCAGTTTTCATCTTAAAAACGGAGCAACTCTGTTAAACAAATATAAGGAGTTTCAAAATTTTGAATACCAATGATATAAAAGCACCACCGTTTGTACAAACACACGATTACCACACATTAAAACAAATCAATCTTGAAGGATCAAGAGTGTATCAATTACCGGACGGTAATAAAGTACCATCAGTGACCACAATCCTATCAAAAACAAAAGACATGACCCATTTAGATGAATGGAAAAAACGAGTCGGCGAACAAGAAGCACAACGAGTGGTTAGAGAAGCAAGTGGAGTTGGTTCAGCCATGCACAATAATTTAGAAAGATTTTTGGTAGGAGAAACAAGAATCCCAGGCACAAATCTTGTGCATCAACAAGCAAACAAGATGGCCGACATTATAATACAAAACGCACTAACACAAGTGGATGAAGTGTGGGGCATTGAACAATCATTGTATTTCCCTGGATTGTATTCAGGCACTGCAGATTTGGTGGCTGTGTACAAAGGTAATCCTGCAATTTGTGATTTCAAACAAACGAACAAACCAAAGAAAAAAGACTGGGTTGAAGATTACTATCTGCAACTAGTTGCCTATGCAGAAGCACACAACGAAGTGTATGGTACAAAAATACGTGAAGGACACATCTTTATGTGTTCACGTGATCTAAACTATCAGCAGTTTGATCTAGAACCAAGTCACTACGAATATTGGCTAAACAAGTGGCTCGCTCGAGTAGAGCAGTTCTATAAACTATAAATAAAACAAATGGCCATCACTCAAATCAGCCGCATACAACACCGTAGAGGGTTAAAAGAGTCTTTACCACAACTCGCAGCCGGAGAATTTGGTTGGGCAGTGGACACACAAGAACTGTTTATAGGAAATGGTACTGTAACAGATGGCGCACCTGAAATTGGCAACACCAAAATTATCACTGAAGACGATAGTATTTTAACAACTGCAAACACTTATACTCTAAGAGGCAACACCAACGCTCCTGTAGTGACAGGTGTAGACAGCAATGCACCTATTGTAAGAACTTTGCAAAAAAAACTAGACGATTTTGTAAACATCAAAGACTTTGGTGCTGTGGGTGACGGAACAACTGATGATACTGCCGCTATAAACAGAGCAATAGCAAATACACTCAGTGTTGAAACCACAGGCAAAGAAAAAAGAAAAATTTATGTACCCGGTGGTGTGTACATTGTAAACAGTGGCACAATAAAACTTTACCCACACCTAACCCTTGTAGGTGACGGTGCTCATAGCTCAATATTTAGACTTACAGACAGTTCACAAAATAAACTTATGGAAACAGCAGACTCCCAAGGACACACTGGTGCAGACATAGGCAGTGGCGGTGCACTGAAACCTCATGACATTAATATACAGTCAATGAGGTTTGAGATGGACAACAAAGTCAGTGCTGTGATCATATCACAGGCTGACCACGTTAACTTTAATACGTGTGTTTTTACTAGCACATACACACAACAGGATGGTCTCACTGAAGATCCTGTTGGTCTTATTGAAATTAAATCTACAAATGCTTTGCAAACCAAAGTGATCAGTTTCATTAACTGTCACTTCACACAATCAGAGTATGCTGTAAACATTGATGAGGATGTTCAAGATGTGTTATTTTTAGGTTGCGAGTTTAATATACTGTATCGTGCATTTAATTTAGGTGAAGCCACCGACGGTTCCACTGTGAACAAGATTGATGGCCCTTCTGGAGTATTAATTGAAGGTTGCAGGTTTGACAAGATTGATGCAGAAGCAGTTAAAATTTATGATGCTGGCGGTACTCCTGATGGTAACATTATTGCCGGCTGTTCTTTCAGAGATGTTGGCGCTAATTCAGATGATTCTGCAGAACTTCCTTGCATACAGTTTGATCATGCCAATAACTTTGCTTACGGAAACTATTTTCACAGACCTGGCAAACAAGCAAACATAGGCGGAAGTGCTTACTATGAAACTCCAATAGCAAACGCAATTACGCTTGGTGATAATCAAACAGCAATAAATTTAATCGATCCATTCACCACTAACGCTGTACAGATAGACAATCAAAACGAACCAACTGTGTCTATAGAGTATCAAATCAAAAGAGGCACCAACTTCCGTATAGGCAAACTAACAATCACCAGCACAGTAAATGATGTGCAATTCTCTGATGAGTTTACTGAAAACGGTGCAATTGGTGTAACACTTTCTGTGCTTGAAAATGGCACAGTACAGTATGCAACAACCAGCACAGGCTCAACTGCTACTTTTAAATATAGAACGCTGTATTATATCTAAGACTAATTATCCACACAACTGTTAAAAATTATCGTTTACTAAAGAGCCTTTTGACTTTATAATAAGTAAGACACTTATCCAAACATAAACATGAACAAATCAACAGAAATACAAATAACCAAACGTGATGGCTCCAAAGAACCCTTAGATATTAACAAAATGCACTTCGTAGTTGAACAGGCATGCGATGGTCTTTCAGGGGTGAGTGCGTCACAGATAGAAATGAATTCACGCATACAGTTTACTACTGGTATGACATCAACAGACATACAGGACATATTAATACGTTCTGCTAATGACTTAATAACATTAGAAGCACCCAACTATCAGTATGCAGCCGCAAGACTGTTATTGTGGAATGTGTATAAAGAAGTGTTCAGTCAGTTTCAACCTAAACACTTTATAGAAGTAATCAATAAAAATGTAAATCGTGGAGTGTATGATAAACAAATCTTAGAAAATTATACAGAAACAGAATTAAAAAAACTAAACACATGGGTTAAGCATGATAGAGATTTAGAATTTACATTCGCAGGTCTTCGTCAGGTGGTGGACAAATATCTTGTACAAGATAGAAGCACAGGTCAAGTGTACGAAACTCCACAACACATGTACATGATGATAGCCGCAACTCTGTTTGCAAATTATTCTGCAGACACAAGAATGTCCTACATAAAAAAATATTATGATGCAATATCAACATTCCAAATAAACATTCCTACTCCTGTGATGGGAGGAGTGCGTACACCAATCAAACAGTTTGCTTCTTGCGTGTTAGTTGATGTGGATGACAACCTGTCATCAATTTTTTCTTCTAATTCTGCTGTGGGATATTACATTGCACAAAGAGCCGGCATTGGATTAAACTTGGGTCGTATCAGAGGAATCAATTCTAAAATAAGAGGAGGAGAAGTTGCACACACAGGTGTGATCCCTTTCTTAAAAGTTTTTGAAGCCACAGTGCGTTCATGCACACAGAATGGAATACGTGGCGGTTCAGCAACTGTGCATTTTCCTATTTGGCATCAAGAGATTGAAGACATCCTTGTACTAAAAAACAACAAAGGCACTGAAGACAATCGAGTGCGAAAACTAGATTACTCAATCCAAATATGCAAATTGTTTTATGAAAGACTGTTAAAAGACCAAGACATTACTCTATTTTCACCGCATGATGTAACAGACCTGTATGAAGTGTTTGGTGTCGACAATAACAAGTTTGAAGAACTTTATGTGAAGTATGAAAATGATAGAAAGACTCCTAAGAAAAAAATCAGAGCAATGGACCTGTTTTCTCAACTGCTCAAAGAACGTGCAGAAACAGGCAGAATATATGTAATGAACATTGATCATGCAAACACACATTCTTCTTTTAAAGATGCTGTGCGTATGTCTAATCTGTGCCAAGAAATAACATTGCCAACTGTGCCAATTAAAGGCATAGATGATGAAGAAGGTGAGATTGCTCTTTGTATTCTCAGTGCGGTCAATGTTGGCACACTAAAAGACATTGACGAACTTGAATCTATCTGTGATCTAAGTGTGAGAGCATTGGATCAAATCATAGACTATCAAGGGTATCCAGTTAAAGCCGCCGAAATATCAACCAAAGCAAGAAGATCTTTAGGTATAGGCTATATTGGATTAGCACACTATCTTGCAAAAAACAAAGTAAAATATGATGATCCTAAAGCATGGGAACTTACACACAGACTGACTGAAGCATTTCAGTTTTATCTGCTTAAAGCATCAATGAAACTTGCTGAAGAGCGTGGCAAGTGTGATTATTATGACAGAACCAAATATTCAGATGGCATACTGCCGATAGACACTTATAAAAAAGAAGTTGACTCAATTGTAAAAGTAGACTATCAATATGATTGGGAATGGTTAAGGACTGAAATCAAAAAACATGGCCTAAGACACTCAACACTGTCAGCACAGATGCCATCAGAGTCATCTTCTGTGGTCAGCAATGCAACAAATGGTATTGAACCACCACGTGCTCATCTGTCCATAAAGAAGAGTAAAAAAGGACCACTAAAACAAGTGGTGCCACAGTATCAAACACTTAAAAACTATTACACTTTACTTTGGGATATGCCAAGCAATGAAGGATACATTAATATAGTGAGTGTGATGCAGAAGTTTTTTGACCAAGCTATATCAGGCAACTGGTCATACAATCCTACGCATTTCGAAAACAACGAAGTGCCTATGAGTGTGATGTTAAAAGATTTACTAAACACTTATAAATTAGGATGGAAAACATCCTACTATCAAAACACGTATGATTTCAAAGGCGAAGAAGAAACGGTGCAACCACAAGGCATAGACGACACAGTGCAAGAAATAATCGAAGAACTCCCACCACAGGAAGATGATGATCTCTGCGATGCCTGCGCCATCTAGTTGACACAAACAAAGAAAGACATTAATATAACTACAACATGAGCAAAACAGTATTCAATCGTAACAAAGTAGACTTTACAAAGCAACCAATGTTCTTTGGCGAAGAACAAAATGTACAAAGATATGACACATTTAGATATCCTGAACTGGACAAACTAAATCAACGAATGCTTGGATATTTTTGGCGTCCAGAAGAAATTTCTCTACAGAAAGATCGTGCAGACTATCAAAACTTTCGTCCTGAGCAAAAGCACATCTTTACTGCCAACTTGAAATATCAAACACTGTTGGATTCTGTGCAAGGCAGAGGCCCATGTTTATCATTTCTTCCGTATTGTTCTTTACCAGAACTAGAAGGATGTATTATTACTTGGGACTTTATGGAAACAATTCACTCACGTTCATACACTTACATTATGAAGAATGTGTATTCTGATCCATCAGAAGTGTTTGACACTATATTAAACGATGAACAAATAGTAAAAAGAGCCATTTCGGTTACTGAAAACTATGATAGATTCTCTAAAGTTGCACAGGATTATTTTGTTAAAGGCGAAGGCTCTATAGATGAAGTTAAGAAACAACTGTATCTTGCAATGGTAAACGTTAACATACTTGAAGGATTGCGATTTTATGTCTCCTTTGCATGTACATTTGCATTTGGAGAACTTAAACTTATGGAAGGTTCTGCAAAAATTATATCTTTCATTGCTAGAGATGAAGCAACACACTTGAATCTTACAACACAGATCATAAAGAACTGGCACAACAATGATGGCGAGATGAAGAAAATTGCCGAGTCTTGCAAAGATGAAGTTGTAAAAATGTATCAATTGTGTGTTGAAGAAGAAAAAGAATGGGCAAAACATTTAATGAAAGAAGGCACAATCATTGGACTAAACGAAAACCTATTAGGACAGTATGTTGAATTTGTTGCAAACAAAAGAATCAAATCAATTGGTTTTGATCCACTGTTTGATCGTCCAGCAAACGCAAATCCTTTACCATGGACACAACATTGGTTGTCATCAGCAGGCTTACAGGTGGCGCCACAGCAAACTCAAGTTCAATCGTACATCATAGGTGGCATCAAACAAGACGTAGACACAGACACACTTAAAGATTTCAAATTATAAAATAAGTTTCAAATTCAGACCAATGAGATCAGGATGGCAAGTATTAGTCAAATAACAGATGCAATTTTACCTGCTTTAGGTAGTAATCGATTAAGAGATATTCAAAGTAAACTTAATTGTATAAATGTTGTTGAATTAACAATCGAACCTCGACCACACGCACTGGTTAATGAGTGTCATACCAATGTTTTAAGGCAGGTTAAATGGTATGGTGGTGAATCAATACAAGGATATTATATTGCTGTGAGTGAGAACGAAAATAAATGGGTAGCAATCAAACACAGTATTTGGAAAAAAGATAAAGAATTAATAGATGTTACTCCAGTAACTGATAACAGGACAAAAAACGTTTTTGTTTGGGGAAATAAGGATTTATCCCCTTCTGTGTATTATGACGGAAATAAATTAAATTACGAAGAAAATCCAACAACCCCAATGCCAAACGATTTGAGTTGACATCACCCCAAGGCAAAGTGTATAATATAAAAGGAAACTTAAAAACAACGTGCAAACAATTGGGATTATCTTTTGCTACAGTGAGAGCAAGTTTATATTTCAATAGACCCATGAGGTCAGGATGGAGAATTAAAAAATGTTAATTGATGCAGGCATCAAAAATGAGTGAAGTTAAAACCACAATAATCCAAATGTTATCTGAGAAGTTTGATCTGCCAGCAGACAGAATTAATCTAACAGACCATTTCATTGATGATTTACACGGAGACAGTTTGGACACAGTTGAAATGGGCATAGAAGTAGAAACCAAGTTCGACATTCTTATACCTGACGATAAATTAGAAAAAATGATCACTGTGGGCGACCTAGTAGCATTCGTAGAAAAGGAAACAAAAAATGTTAATTGAACCAGAATTTAAGTTAAACGACATAATAACTCTAAGGTTAGTAGCAGGTGAAGAAATTGTTGCCAAGTACATGGGGCATGACGCAGATGCATTTTTAGTTAATAAACCATATGCATTGGTTACCACACAACAAGGACTAGGACTTGCTCCCTACATAATGACTGCTGATCCAGGGACTATGAGAATTCATAAAACCACAGTAGTTCTTACTGTAAAAACAAACACTGATGCGGCCGGCAATTATATCAAAGCCACCACAGGCATAGTGCCTGCATCTGCCGGTGTGCCTGCTAACAATGTGCCAAAAATCCAACTCTAGTAGACATTTTTTATAAAACTGTTATAATATAAAGTATTGACGTTGAAGATATGGGAATAACCTATAGGGACGTCGGGGCAGTACCGACTGGCTCCACCAACAAGATGGTGGCTTATGTAATCCCTTCCGGGGCCAAAATAGGATTGACCGTGGGTCAAAGCGTATTGGAGTTGATGGTTTGATCACCTAATGATTACTTTTAAATGCAGACGAATATGCATATGATGGAGAGTTAGCCCTAGCGGCATAATTCTACCGGGGTTTTGCAACTTGTACCTGGCAACAGAATCAAGTTGCATATTATTAAATACTCTTTATGTATGAATATAGAGTAAAAATTATCAAAGTAGTTGACGGTGACACTGTAGATGTAGACATTGATCTGGGTTTTGGTGTATGGTTAAAAGATGAACGTGTTAGAATCATGGGCATTGATACTCCTGAGTCAAGAACTAGAGACTTGGTGGAAAAGCAATTTGGGTTAGCGGCCAAGGCAAGACTGCAAGAACTATTGGGCGAAACAGCCATCCTGGCCACACAGGTATCAAAAGACGGGGAAGACATGAAAGGCAAGTTTGGAAGAATCCTAGGAGACTTTAAAACAGAAGATGGCCAGAAATGTGCAGACGTGTTGATTGAAGAAGGTCATGCTGTACAGTACACTGGTGGATCTAAAGAAGAGATTGAAGCACAACATCTAGCGAATCGAGAAAAACTAATTGAAGCAGGCACTGTTACACTAAATTAGTGTATGCTTAACTTATACCTAGTACAAACTAGTGACAAGTATGGTCCTAATAGTTTTCTACCATTGGCCATTAGTTACCAATGGATGTATGCACAAGCCGACGAACAAGTAAAACAAAACTATCATGTTGAGGATGTGCTGATTGAAAAAGTTGTACCAAAAGAATATGTAAAGTCTATGCCAGTAGAGCCACACATTGTTGCTATGAGTTGTTATGTGTGGAATTGGGAATACAATCAAGAACTTGCAAAAGAGATTAAACAAACATATCCAAACTGTGACATAATTGTAGGCGGTCCCAATGTAGACAAACGCAATCCTAATTTCTTTGATGACTTTCCTATGTTTGATATTGCAGTATTGGGAGAAGGCGAACCAGCATTTCGACAGATATTAAAACAAAGACTAAAGAATAAAAACTACAAAGGTATTCCTAGTGTGTTTCCTAAGGGAGGAGATATACCTGACTTGCCAGAACGTTTTAGAGATCTAGAAGCCATACCAAGTCCTATCCTGAATGGGTTTTACGATTGGATAATAGATAAAGTAGAAGCCAAGCATGGTAAACAAATGTGGCAGGTAACTTACGAAACACTTAGAGGTTGTCCATACCAATGTACATTTTGTGATATCGGCGATCTCTATTGGAATAAAATTGCAAAGTTTGACATGCCGAGAATTCAAGCAGAGATCGATTGGATGGCAGAACGACAAATAGAATATGTTACTGTCTGCGATAGCAATTGGGGGATGTTGAATCGTGACCTAGACATTACAGAATATGTTATTAAAAAGAAAAAAGAAACCGGGTATCCAAAGTTTTGGGACGTAACCTGGGCAAAAACAAACAGTGAAAACATATACAAGATTGCAAAGATGGATAAAGAAGCAGGCACTAGGCTTTTTAAAGGTGTAACGTTTGCTATGCAAAGTTTAAATCCAGCAACTCAAAAAGCCAGTAAACGAGTTAATCTCAAAACCAACGACGCATTAACATACATGAACAAGTACGAACAAGAGAACATTCCCACATACAGTGAACTGATATGGCCTATGCCTGATGAAACCTATGACACATTTAAACAAGGAATACAAACACTGGTTGATATTGGACAAAAAAGTTTCCTTATGGTTCATCCGTTGGTGCTTACATTCAATGCCACTATGGGACAAACGAATTACATTGAAGAATACGGATTGAAATGGAAAGAAGTTCCGTTGGATACCTACTATCTTGGTCCACAGGATTTGGAAAATTACATTGTGGAAAAAACAATGGGAGTCTATGCCACGAACACTGCTGATGAAGTACTAACCATGAGAGGCAGGTTGTTTTCATATTTGTTTATTACCATGTACTACTATGGATGGGCACACTATCTAATGGAGTACCTGTACAACAAGCACAACATTAGACATGTTGACTTCATTGAAAGTATGCTGGACTATTTCTTGACAAAAAACTGTTTAATAGGAAGCGAAATACGTGTCACTGAAAAACACATGCACGATGTATTTCACGGAGATAGTTTCTGGGGCAGACAGGTATTAGAAAACGATATCTACTGGGAATACAAAAGTGCCAGTAGTGTAGTGTTTCATCAAAACAGAGACAAACTGAAGCATGATCTTGTAGATTTTGTGTACAATCAATATAAAATTGATGTGTCAGACGTGGTTGAATTTAATATACACATGTGTAAAGATCCAAACATGAAGTATCCTTACAATATAAAAATTACAAAAGATACAAGCACTCACTGCCTTGATAGTGATAGCACAGACTTAAAAGTTGATCATTGGGATAAAGAAGAACACTATGAACGCAAGTTCTATCATGTGGCATATCATTGGCAACGAAAAAATCATTATTGGAAATGTACGTCTACTGCTCTAGGGTAGTAAACACTGTAATTCCTATTTAATGATCATGTTCATTACTAGCACAGTGTAATTGGTTACGGTCAAATATTATTATATCACCTGGTGACCATTTAATTATTTTATCTACAGTTAATCCATGTAAATTTTCATAAGGAACATGTGTCAGATATGTATTGTACAGTTCTAGATCAAACGGTTTATCTGTATAGTTCACTATCTTTGTGTAATCTGTTACACGTTGATCTTTTGTTGAAAATTGTTCTGTTGTATCCTTTACATGGCCGTATGGATCCTCGCCACGAACGAACTTAGCCGCATCATTGGACCAGTAATTGTTAAAGAACACAGTGCTACCATGTTCACATTGTAGAGGTATTATAATACCTTTGTGTACATGTGGATTGCTATAACCGCTATCCACATGTACTTGAAAACTAATTGTACTTTCGCAAAAGATTACTTCTTCAACAAATGCATTAGCATCTATTAAAGGTGCTACAACATGCTGAGGCCATTTATCAATATTCCATCTTGGGTGTTTACTGCGTACAGTCTTTCTTGTGTCTGTACGGTCATCATCAGTCAGATGATATGCTAACAGTTCAGCAATTTGTAACACATTAACAAATTTTTCTTTGATAACAACCACAAAAATACTTATATGGTATTCATTAAGTCAAATACCTAAACAGATAGAATAAAATTTAATAAATTACTCAATACATGAAGTCTATAGATTCTCTTATTTTAACTTTCTCTGCAAAGGAATACAACTGGTTCAGTGATGACGGCATAACTGATTCTGCTTTGACATTGCAAAAAGACGGTGTGATAATAATATGGGAGCACATTAAAAGATCGCAGTGGCAAGAATTCGAGTCAGCATTACAAAACATCACTAAATCTCTGGTTGTGATCACAGACGGACTGCCACAGGAATGGATTAGTAATAAGAAACTTAAGGTTGTGCAGACACAAAACACACTTAGATCAAATTTAAAAAAGTTTGGCAATCGTCTTAAAACCCACGAATTTAATTACTTTGAAAGAAGGTCTGCTGACATAGAGTATGATTATTTTTTGATGTATGGACGATGGGAATATCATAGAGAACCAGTTGTGCAAGACTTAGAGTCAAGGTCTGTTTTAACCAACTCTTTGTACAGTCGTCCAACTGTAGATAATCGACCTGGTAGAAGTATAGAAGACCATAGAATAGATGCACCTCTAAAATTTAGATTCAACCATGGGGACAATTTTGATATGGTTATTAAAAATTCACAAAGATGTCATTGTTCTGTGGTGTTGGAGAATAACGGACTATTAACAGAAAGCGACAGAACCATAACAGAGAAATCTATGTGGCCTATATTTGCTCAAGTGCCTTTTGTTTGGGCAACTGTACCTAACAAAATTAAACAGTTAACAGAATGGGGGTTCAAACCAAACGATCCTCCTCGCACCGATTTAAGATCTCTTACAGAGCAATTATTGTGGTTAAGATCTGAATTTTCTGATCCAAACAGAGCACAGAGATGGCAAGATGATCAAGGAGAAACAAACAATCACAATTTAGCCATTTTAAAAGGTTTGCCAGATAGACTAGACGAAAATATTCATCAGCAGTTGGCTCGGATCGGATCATCTCTAACATCATTATGAAAAACATTAAATTAAAATAATTCAATAATCTAGCAATTATATACGCAGTTGACATTGGCATTTTTTGCCATATAATACTATTATGACTAGGATACTATTGGTGGTGATATCCTTCTTTGTAGGCGTTGCATGGTGTAAACTTGGCTTGGCCTTCGAGAAAGAAATCCTAAACCCAACAACAGAACCAGATGCAGTTTGTCTGGCACAAAACATTTATTTCGAAGCATCTGGTGAATCAACAGCAGGAAAGATAGCAGTTGGATTGGTTGTTTTAAACAGAATGCACGATGCACGATACCCTGATACAGTGTGTGGAGTTGTTAAGGAAGGACCAGTAAGAGAGTCCTGGAAGACCAAGCAACATGCAGATCTTCCAGATGAACGAAGGATTTACTACCCGGTCAAATATCGTTGTCAATTTACCTGGCACTGTGACGGCAAAGATGAAAAAATTAGATACCAAGACACATGGCTACAGTCACAGATCATAGCACTGCAAATACTAGAAGGTCAATACGCAGGCATGATAGAAGGAGCAACACACTATCATGCAAATTGGGTTGATCCTGAGTGGAGACACGAATTATCATACATAGGACAAATAGGAGATCATTTATTTTATAGATGGGAAAACTAGCACTAATTTTAGTCCTGTTTTTGAGTGCATGTAGTCACAGAGCCATGTATTCAGTCACTGGTCACAGTAAGCAGTCAGGACAGATTGAACGCACTCTACAACATGCCCTAGAGTACAACAAAGATGGTGTTGTATCATACTGGAATGATTCAGCAACTGGAAAAAGTGGATCAATCAAACCCCTACATGCATCTACCCAGTGGAAGGGGCCTTGTAGACAGTTTCAAATGACTCATTATTTTCCTGATCACCTGGAAAAAAACTACTATGGCGTAGCCTGTAGACGTGATCAAGTTTGGCAGATACACTAAATAAATAAAAAGAAGGAAACAACAACATGCCTCAAGGATGGTCCAATTCAGGAATCGACGCAAGAGTCGAAAAGCACTTTAGAATCACACTCGATATGTCAGGTTATATGTCAGAAGAAAGCGCCAGAGGTGGTGCAGTATCTCCAAATGGTAACTTTCCTAACACAAACAAAGGATTTTACTCCACCAACTTAACCGGCTCGAAAAGCACAACCAGAGCGACTACCGATGCACTTGCACTTAGACGCGAAAGAGGCTTGATGCGTTGGGAACAAGTTGTTAGAAACCTTCAATTAGAATCTAACTGTGCGATCTATGACGTTGAGATCATCGAAGCAAACGGCGATGCTCAAGCAACAGGATTAGAATTCACAGTAGGCTATGAAGACACTGACTCAATCAACCTAACAAAAACATCAATTGATGGTTCAACAGTTAACAATACTTTATTAGAAGCAATTAAAGAATATGTTTACACTGCTATTAATGCAGGAACAGATCTGTCAGATGACTCAACTGTGCAAACTGGCGAAATCAAAGAGTTGAGATCAGTATTTAGACCAGCGACTGGCAACACAGTGATAGCAGAAGTTACTGCGGATGCACCAACTGACTCGGGTGAAATATTTGATTCCATCACTGTAAGTCAAATCACTACAACTAAACTTGTAAGTGGCGAAGACAGTTAATATCTAATCAAACGTACATATCAGTCTTGTTAATTCATTAAATATTAGACTATGTTCTTAATAGCACTAGCATTCATCTGTGCTCTATCCATATCTGGTGTAGCAATCTACTATTCTGTGATTGGGTTAGCGGCAATCTTCGCGGCAGCCAAAGTGCCTATCTACATCATGGGCGGAGTGCTAGAAGTAGCAAAACTGGTCACAGCATCATGGCTGTATCAAAATTGGAAGAACATTCCTTTCTTACTCAAAACCTATTTGACCACTGCGGTGTTTGTGTTAATGATCATTACATCATTAGGTATCTTTGGATTCCTATCCAAAGCACACATAGAACAGGCCACACCCGCGGCAAACATTGTGGCAGAAATATCAAACTTTGAAGAACGTATTCTTAGAGAAGAAACTAAGATAACAAATTTAACAGCTAAAATAGACAGACTAAACAGTGGCGAAACTGTTGGCGCAGACGATCAGTTGGTACGAGAACAGGCAATTATTGAGAATGCTCAAAACAAAATTGTTAGCAGTGTTGAACTAATACAAACACAGATTGCAAACACACAACAACAGATCACTGACATACAAACAGATGCAGACAAAAAGATTGCACTGATCAAAGAAGATGTACCGTCAAAAATAGAAGCAGAACAGAACAAGTTGAAGCAGTTGGATGATGCTGTGAGTGCTATTCTAAATTCCAACAAAGCATTCTTTAATGAAGAGAAAGCGGCTGCGGAACTAAAGGCAACACAAAAACCAGAACGTGATGCAGTTGCTAACAACATAAACAAAATTCAAAGCACAGCAGACAACGAAGTTAAAGACACACAGACTGCTACAACCAAACAAATAGACCCTTTACGTGCTAAAATAGACGGGTTTAATTCTGAAATAAGCGCCTTACAGGCGTCTATTAATCAAGAAGTATCACTTGCAAAGCAGAGAATTAACGAGATAAATCAAAAGGCAATTGATCAAGGCGAAGACTCTGCAGAACTTGTAACACAGTATGAATTAGACATCAACACAGCATACGATGTTATAGATCAATACAATGGTGACAAGTTTGTGCTGGAAGCACAGATTAGAGAGTTATCTGCAGAAGTTGGTCCTATAAAGTACATTGCACAGTTCTTTGATAGAGACGGTGATGTAGACTTAGAAAGAGCAGTTACGTGGTTGATTGTGATTATAATGTTTGTGTTTGATCCTTTAGCAGTGCTGTTGCTGATCGCAGTGAACATGAGTTTGAAAGCAAGATATGGTTGGACCTTTGAAGGTGAGACAACACCAATTGGTGATGGAGGAAAGATTGTGGAAAAAATTGTAACAGTTGAAGCAGACGTTGATGTGTCTACACCACCTGCTATTACTAAGTTAGAACAGAAGGTTGAAAAAAAATTGTATAAAGGAGACAAATAATGGCAAACCAAAAACAGGAAACAATAGATTCACTCTGGATCAAATACAGAAGTAATCTTGAAATGTTAGACAGTGCATTAGACAGTATCGAAACGTTAACAGCAGATCTAAAAACTGCTAAAGACGATGCAGAAGCAATGACTAGGCTATCAAAAGAACTACAGGCAGAAGTAAAATCTCTAGCGTCTGAGTTGGGACTTAAACCAAAAGAAGTAGAAGTTATTAAAGAAGTTGAAAAAATTGTAGAAGTAGAAGCAAAAATTGATCTGTCTACTCCTTCTGCTGTGATTGAACTTGAGGCAAAACTTGCTAAAAAATTGAACAAGGATGTCGGATAATATCAAACAAGAATTAGATACTCTGTGGATCAAGTATCAAAAAACTTTAGAGATGCTGGATCAAACTCTGGATGAATTAGAACAAAAACCAAAAGAAATACAGATTCCTATTACTGAATATGTTGAGGTTCCAAAAATAGTTGAAGTAGAAATTGTTAAAGACATATCTCAAGACACAAGAGATTCATACGAACTACAGATTGCTGACTTGAAAGAACAGTTGCAAACAGCAACTCAACAAAGAGATTACTGGGGACATCCTAAAAAAACATCTAACAAAATTGTCGACGATGTGTCATATGAACAACAGACTGAACGCAGGTATCAAAGACTTGTTCAAGAGGTCAAGGCCGGGTCACTAGACATAAACAATTTAACACACCAAGAACAACAAGTAGTTCGAAAATTATTAAATGAATAAAATAATATTTGTATCAGAACCTGATACTATACAAGGTACAACTTACGGGTTGAAAAACTATACACAATCACACATCAAAGAAATATTGAACACTTGTGAGAACACATCTGCTTTTTACCTTATAGAAAAAAATAGTTCATCTCAATGGTTGAATTCTGTTGTAAAAAATAGTAAAATTATATTTGATTGTTCACAATCATCAATTGACTACATAATAAAACATGTTAGATAACAAACACACACAATCTTGCTCATTTTGCGGTAAAGATAGAACGGAAGTCAACAAATTAGTAGCTGGCGATGCTGGTTCAATCTGTGATGAGTGTGTTGCAATTATAAATGAAAAAATTTTAAATGAATTTCATGAGACTCCCTCAAAAGAAATAGACAACATAGATCCTCATGACATTAAAGAGTTTTTGGATCAAAATGTTATTGGACAGGACAGTGCTAAAATACAGATTGCTGTGTCTGTGTATCTGCATTACAAAAGATTACAGAATCCTAACATACTTGAAAAGTCAAATATGTGCATGATAGGTCCTACCGGATCTGGTAAAACACTATTAGCAAAGTCTATTGCCAACTATCTAAATGTGCCTTTTTATATTGCAGATGCTACCACACTGACTGAATCAGGATATGTAGGAGATGATGTTGAAACAGTAATTGCTAGTCTAGTTGAATCTGCAAACGGAGATGTAAAACTTGCTGAGCAAGGTATTGTATTTTTAGATGAAATAGATAAAATTTCACGCAAATCAGAAAATGTATCAATAACCAGAGATGTATCTGGAGAAGGTGTTCAACAAGCACTGCTCAAAGTCATCGAAGGCACCAAACTCAAAATACAGATGAAAAGAAACAGGAAACATCCACAAGGTAAATCAATCACTGTGGACACTTCAAACATACTTTTTATTTGCTCTGGAGCATTTGTTGGTTTAGATCAAATTAAAAAAACTGATCATGGATTGGGGTTTGTGCAACAACACAAAAAGGAAACAAACCACAACGCAACAAAAGAAGATCATTTAATCAAATATGGACTCATACCAGAGTTTGTAGGTAGAATTGGAAATATTGTTGAATTGCAAAAACTCACAGTGGAAGAATTGTGCAAAATTATTACCGACTCACAAATATCTCCTTTCTTACAATATCAAAACATAATGGCAACAGAAAACATAGAATGTACAATAGATATGGAGGCTGTGATATCTATTGCAACCAAATGTCACACATCTGATATAGGTGCTAGAGGCATAAAAAATTACTTTGATCAAATTCTTAGACAATCTATCTATGATATACAACATCTTAAAAATAAAAACCTTACTAAAATACACATTAATAGCACAGTGGTCGACAACATGTCAGATCCAGTGTATACTTTTACAAATGATTAAACATTACAAAGAACACACATCACGTCACATAGAAGTAGAAGTTAGAGGTGATGCTATGAAAGCCTGGCGTAAAATGAAGAAAAAACTAATGAACGCAAGAACATTAGAAGAAGTAAAAGAACGCAGATATTTCCAAAAACCTAGTTTGGTTAAAAGAGAGTACGAAAAGCGTCTAAAAAGACAAGCGGCCAAGAACAAACGTGAACAAGAAGAAAAATTTTAATCTCCCTCTTGACATTTTAAAAAGACACACTATATTAAATACTGTAGTAGGGTGCTTGATAGGCCTTACACATTAGTCGCTATAAGGAGGACAATACAATGACAAACAACCTATCACTTTTTAACAAACTAAGACCATTTTCAATTGGTTTTGACAATGCTTTTGACACTTG
>Ga0222670_1000332_pt1 | contig 21012 bp, 27 predicted proteins | sample AntAcemetagen732_FD_181148 | JGI IMG/M metagenome (GOLD analysis project Ga0222670, IMG submission 181148) | Saline water microbial communities from Ace Lake, Antarctica - #732 | ecosystem: Environmental > Aquatic > Non-marine Saline and Alkaline > Saline | place: Antarctica: Ace Lake... | reverse complement strand
TGGGCTTTTGACTTTGCGATGTCAGGATTGTTCTTCCCACTTGTACTAGGTGTATGGTGGAAAAGAGCTAATGGTCCTGGTGCTGTTGCTGGAATGCTATTAGGATTAGGAGCCGGTACTTGGTATCTAGTTTGGGTATTCAATGGTGGAGCTGGATTCTGGGGCATAACACAAGCCACATTCGGTATCGTTGGAGCATTAGTGAGTTTAGTTTCTATGGTAGTTGTTAGTTTACTAACAGCAGCGCCAGACAAAGCTACTCAAGATATGATTGACGAGCTTCGTATTCCAAGTGGTAAAACAATTCTTGGAAAGCAACACTAATTAAATTTAGTATTAAGGGGCGATTTATTTCGCCCCTTAGTAAAGTTTTAAACAAAATTCCTTTTTATATTTATGCCAGAAATTCATCCTTTTATTCTTATAATTGACTATATTTTGGGAGTTGTGATGTGGACTTTGATTGGAAGAGTTGCGATGAATATCTTTCAACGAGAAAACTCAGAATTTTTTTTTATGAAGGCTTTTGTAAAGTTAACAAATCCATTAATTCGTTTATTTAAACCCATTACTCCTTCATTTATTATAGATCCTCTAGTGCCTCTTTACGTAGCTTGGTTCTTTTATATGATTAGATTTTACCTTATGCCCTATCTACTAGGGTATTCTGTCATGGGAATGTTATCTTTTCCTTTAGAAAGTGAAATTGCTTCAGAAATTTATCGTATTTTTGGTAAATAATTAATTCAAATTAAAAATAAAATTGATACTACTAATATTAGTAATCAATGAAAAAAATACAAATATCACCTTCAATTTTATCTGCTGATTTTAGTCAGTTAGGAAATGAAATAAAAAGGCTCGAAGAAGGTGGTGCTGATATGATCCATGTGGATGTGATGGACGGTCATTTTGTTCCTAATTTAACAATGGGACCACCAATTATTAAAGTTTTAAGACAATACACAAAGCTACCATTTGATGTTCATTTAATGATTTCTCCTGTGCATAAGTATATTAAAGATTATGCAGATGCGGGAGCAGATATAATCACCATACATCCAGAGGCTACTGAAGATTTAAAAAGTTCAATAAAACATATAAAGAGTTTAAATAAAAAGGTCGGGGTTTCTCTAAACCCAGAAACTAAAATTAATTTAATAACTGATTTATTAAATGAAATTGATTTAGTGCTAATTATGAGTGTAAATCCTGGATTTGGAGGGCAAAAGTTTATGCCAGAAGTTTTAGAAAAAATAAGAGAATTAAAAAAAATAAAAGATCAAAAGAATCTAGATTTTGATATCGAGATTGATGGTGGAATTAATTTTGATAATAATAAACTAGCAATAGAAGCTGGTGCAAACATTTTAGTATCTGGAACAACTATATTTAAAAACAATAATGGAGATATAAAAAAAAATATAGACCTTTTAAAATCAAGTTAAATTGATGATTTTAAACAATTCACTTAAGCTTATCAAAAAAAAAATTCGTCATTTTTATTTAAATTCTAATCTCTATAATAAAAAAATTACACCCCCCTCTATTGGGTTAATAGAATATCAACCAAGCCCTAGCTTGCTAGATGGTCTTATAAAATACGACAAAAAAAAAATTAATATAGAAAATTATTCGTTAAATGAAATTTGGGATAATCCAAATTTAAAAGAAAAAGACCAACAGAATTTAAACAGTTTTTTTTGGTTATTTAGCCTAGATCTTAGATCTTCAAAAAAAGATACCCAAAATGTCATTTATCAATGGATTAATACAAATAACAGATACAACTCTAGAAGTTGGAAAATTGATATAATTGGAAAAAGAATAATAGCTTGGATTTCAAATTCTAGGCTTACCTATGAGGATGGAAGTATTGATTATAAAAACAAATTTAATGGTATTATAAAGAAGCAGATCAATCATCTTATTAATGAAATTGAAACCTCTGAATTAATCAATGATAAGATTATAGGGTGTGCAGCTATTATTTTAACTGGCCTATCCTACCCCCAAAATAATAATTATTTAAATACTGGGTTAAATTTACTAAAGAAATTAGTAAAATATTCATTGGATAATGATGGCTTTCCAAAATCAAGAAATATTAGGCAGTTAAATTTTTATTTAAAATATTTTATATTAATTAGAGAGTGGTTCAAAGAATCTCAGAATGAAATACCTGATTTTATAAATGAAAATATATATTATTTGGGTCAGGCTTACGCTTTTATTTGGCAAAACAATAAAGTAGATTTTCTCTTTAATGGTAACCATAAAACAAATAATCATAATTTTGACCTTTATTTAAAAAGACTTGGCTATAACTTTAAAAATCAAAATAATGAGCTAGGTGGTTATGCAATTCTTAACAGTAAAAAAAATTCTTTGGTAATGGATATTGGATCAAGTCCAAATGCAAAACTATCTTCAAATTATCAAGCTGGGGCTTTGTCTTTTGAAATAATATCAAATGGTAAAAAATTAATTAGTAATTGTGGTTATTTTCAAAAGGTTAATCACCAATTAAATGAAGTATCTAAATCAAGTGCAGTTCACAGCACACTAGTTGTAGATGATAAATCTTCTTGTAGTTTTAATAAACTCAGAGACAAAAAATCTAGAATTAACCAAGGGTTAAGAATACTAAAAAAAAAGATTGTATTTGAAAAAAATTATTGGAAAATTAATGCTTCTCATGATGGTTATTTAAAACTACATGGAATTGTTCATGCCCGAGAAATAGAATTCTACCCTGAGCAATTGAAATTTATTGGACACGATAAAATTATTTCTAATAAGGGTATCAAGAATTTAAAATTTGAAATTAGATTTCACTTAGAACCAAACGTTAAAGTAATGAAAACAAAAGATGGAAAGTCAATATTTATAGATCTTGATGGAGAGGGCTGGAAGTTTAGCTCAGACAACTCAATAATGAATATTGATAAAGGGTTATATTTTGGTGAAAAAAATTCTTTCACAGATAATCAAAATATATTTATTTCAGGAATGACTAATGAAGAAAATCAAACTATAAGATGGGAAATCACAAAATTATAATGAAAAAAATAAAAAAAGCTCTTATTTCAGTATCTGATAAAAAAAATCTGGGCAGTCTTTTAAAGGTTTTAACTAAATACAAAATTGAGTTAATTAGCTCTGGGGGTACCTATAAAGAAATAAAGAAGCTTAAATTTAAGTGTTTGGAAGTTTCTGAATATACAGGTTCACCAGAAATTCTTGGTGGAAGAGTTAAAACACTACATCCAAAAATTCATGCCGGTATATTAAGTAAAAGAAATGATAAATCTCATGCTAAAGAATTAAAGGCTAATCAATATGATGAAATTGACCTTGTTATTGTTAACTTTTACCCTTTTGAAAAAACTTTAGAGCAAACAAGCAATCATTCAAAAATAATAGAGAATATTGATGTTGGAGGCCCCACTATGGTTAGGGCAGCAGCAAAAAACTATAACGATGTTACGGTTATTACGTCCTCAGATCAATATCAGACTCTAATTAATGAATTAGAAAATAATAAAGGATCAACATCTATTGAGTTTAGAGAAGAGATGTCTTTAGAGGCCTTTTCTGAAACGGCTTATTATGATGCTGTAATTTCTAACTATTTTAATAAAATTAAAAAAAACAATTTCCCCAAAAAAAAAATTATTTATGGAAATTTAATTGAAAAATTAAGATATGGAGAAAATCCACATCAAGAAGCTGCAATTTATTCTAAAACTCAAAATCTTAATATTAAACAAATTCATGGTAAGCAGTTAAGTTATAATAATTATAATGATATTTTTTCTGCATTAACAATATCAAAGTCTTTACCTAAAAACTCTGGAACAGTTATAGTAAAACACGCTAATCCTTGTGGTGTTTCAATCAATAAAGATAGTTTAAAAAGTTATAAATTGGCTCTTGCTTCTGATCCAGTTAGTGCTTTTGGTGGAATAGTTTCATGTAATTTCAAAATAAATAAAGCTCTAGCATTAGAACTTAATAAAATTTTCTTAGAGGTTGTTATCGCAAATGGCTTTGAAACTTATGCTTTAAAAATTTTGAAAAAGAAAAAAAATATAAGAATTATTGATGCATCAAAATTTATAATGAAAGATTTAATAAAGTTTGGCTCAGTGAATGAATCTATCTTAACGCAATCAGAGGATTTAAAAGTTTTTGAGCTTAAAGATTTTAAAGTTGTTTCAAAGCAAAGACCAAATAAATCTCAATTAAAAAATTTAATTTTCGCATTTAATGTTTGTAGATACGTAAAATCAAATGCAATTGTGCTTGCCAGTCAGGAAGCAACAGTTGGTATTGGTTCAGGACAACCTAGTAGGCTTGATAGCTGCCAAATCGCAATAGATAAGATGAATAAATTTCAAAACATAAAAGAAGATATTGTAGCGGCCTCTGATGCATTTTTTCCATTTGTAGATGGTATTGAAAAATTAGTGCAATCAGGGGTTTCAGCTGTGGTACAGCCTTCTGGATCAATTAGAGATAAAGAGATAATAAAATTTGCAAACCAAACTGGTACTATTTTAGTTTTTACCAAAACAAGACATTTTAAACATTAAAAATTTGATCAATTTTAGCTGCTAAAATAAAATCATTTTCTGACAGTCCTTCTATAGCGTGAGTAGTAATTACAATTTTAGCATATCCCCAACCAAATGAAATATCTGGATGATGATTTTCATTTTCTGATATTTCACCAACTTTATTTATAAAATTTTGACTATCCATAAAATTCTTAAAAATAAAATTTTTCTCTAAAAAATATATTTCTTTTGCATTTTTTTTAACATCCCAACCATCAACTTTTTTTTGATATTTATGAATTTCACTGATATCGAAAGGTAAAATTCCACCCTCACATGGTACACATTTTTTATTAAGTAAATCACTCATTGATTGGTATGTTTTAAAATTTTGGAGCGGGTCAAGGGAATCGAACCCTCTACCTAATCGTTGGCAACGATTCGCTCTACCAATGAGCTAGACCCGCTTATAAAAGACAATATAAATAGATGGTTTTTTCAATGCAATCAATAATAAAGTTTTTAATTAATATAAGAATTTTCTAAAAACATCACAAAAAGACTATTTGCTAGAATTAAGTTTATTGAAGCATTATTATTTGTATCCAAGCTCAATCAAATCTTCTTTAAACATATCCGTTAATTTTGTTTGCTGATCTTTATCTAAAATTTTTTTCCAATCATTATCAGGTCCTAGATTAAAAAAAGGAATTTTATCTTTATTAATTTTTGAGGGTACCGCTTCAACAAAACCATTATTTTTTTCATCCTTTTTGAGTTTATCAAAAAATGTTGATCCAACAGAATTTTTTACTTTATTTTTATTTATTTTCTCTTTAATCTGTAAAGTCTTATTTATAAATTCTATAACATCTTTAAAAACAACATAAGTTTCTTTTAATAAATCTTCATACTTAATAATTTTTATGGGTATTTCTTTTTGAACTCTCCAAGATTTATGGTTTGTGCTCCAAGAGCTTATAAATTGAAAATCACTATACCCATACTGTTCTACTCTCTCGACATCGTAAATAAATTTATTTTTATTTGTTATCCATTTTAAAGCTTTATCATCATCAAGCTCATAATGGTTTTTTACTGAAGTTATTACATTCCTGGGGTCTCTAACAATATAAATACATCCTGCTGAATTTTGTTTATTACTAAACCTAAAATTATTAATTGTACCAAATATATTGTGCGTTTTAAAAAATCTTAGTTTTTTGTCTTCATTAATTTTTTCTTGCGCTTTAACCCAAAATCTTGCTGTGTCTCCAATTTCTTTCTGATTATGATCAAAACCTGTAAGATATTTTTTTTCTGGAAATTGTCCTATATTACTTAAAATGCTTTGATTAAAAACCCCATCTTTAGAATAATAATAAGCACTAATTAAAGCTCTTAACCAAGTATTTCCACTTTTTGGGTAAGATGCTATCCAGAATATCATTGTACTATTATTATAGATGAATAATACTTATTCTAATAATAAAATTTTATGAAAAATCTACCAAAAATAATATCTGTTTTTCCACTTAGTAATTTTATTATATTTCCTCAAACAACCGTCCCTTTAAATGTATTCGAACCAAGATATGTGGAAATGATTAAGGATAGTATGAAAACAAATAAAATGATTGGCTTAGTCCAGCCAAAAAATAATAATGATAGTTCGATTCCCAATCTTCACATAGTTGGTTGTCTAGGCAAAATAACAAGGTTTGAAGACATTTCTGATGGAAGATATTTAATTGACCTTAACGGGTTAACACGTTTCGAGATAATAAAAGAAATAAAAAATGATAAACCTTATCGTACATTTGAAATTAATTGTGATGATTTTAAAGAAGATTTATCTCCTGAAAATAAAAATTTGAAATTTTCAGACCTTGAATTAATTTTTAAGGACCTAAAATTATTATTTGAAAAAAAAGGATATATTATAAATTGGAAATCTTTAGAAAAACAAGATTTGAATGAAACGATAAATGCATTAGCTATGGCAGCTCCTTTTTCACTAGAAGAAAAGCAAATTTTATTGGAAAGTAAAAATTTAGAAATAAGAAAAAATAAAATAGCTGAAATACTAAGCACCTATAATTATGACAACTTTAATAACACTACCATTCAATAAGCTTATTTATTTAAACCTAAATCTGCAAGTTTTACAAAATAATCATTAAAATTTTTATTTTTTCCAATAGTTTTGAGAATTTTACTGAAGTTTTTATTTTTAACATTTTTATCAAAATTAAAAATTTCATAAATTAGGCCTATAGCTTTAGAAAAAACAAAGTTTTTATCTTTTGTTTTTTTTTCAAACTCATCTAATACGAGTGAATCTAATTGAATACCTAATTCAATTTTGTCTTCAATAATTTTAGTTAAAATTCTAAGATCCCGTATTGTCATATTAAATCCTTGTCCTGCTAATGGGTGCACTCTGTGAAGCATATCTCCGAAAGCTAAAATATTTTTATGATGATAGTTTCTTAAATTTGAAGAACTCAGTTCAAAACTATTTAATTTATCAATTTTATTAATTTTATATTTAGGGTTATTTTTATTAATTAAATCTATTACATCACTATTATCAAATTTTTTATTCATAATATCTATTGAATATACTACAGATGTTTCAGTATTAGAGACTGGTAAAAATGCAATTGGACCTTGCTTTGTAAAAATTTGAGTTGCTGTATTATTCTTTATTTTTTTATGTTTTAAAATAGTGGTATAAGCAAGATTATAATAATTTTTACTAATTTTTTTTGTGAAATGCTTTTTTGCTAAAAAATTATTTGCATCACAATTAATTATTAAATCATATTCTTTTTTATTTAAAGACTCTTCATTAATATCTTTTTTTAATATTATTTTTTTAAAAAATTTACTTTTAATAAGGTTGCTTGTTAGCGATTTGAGAAGTTCATCATTTTTTATTATATAAAATAGATCATTTTTATCATTCTCAAATTTCAATAAATTTTCTGTATCAATTTTATCTGTATAAATTTCTATTCTATTTATTTTCCAATAATTATTTTTTGAAATTTGAAAAATTTTTTCTTTAAAAAATTCGAAATTGCTTTTAGATATCCCTATTGTTCTATTGGAAGAAAAATTACCATTTCCGTTTTTGTGATAATAATGAACATTTATTTTTTTATTTATAAGGCTTTTAGCTAAAGATAGAGCAGTTAGACCTTCGCCAATAATACAAACATTCATAATAATTTTAATTTTAACAATAAAAATTAGATGATACAAAGTGATTAATTAGACTCATTTATTTATGGAATTTAAAAAATTAGCCAACAATACGATCAATTTTGTCATAAATAGAATCATCGAAACTGCTGGGATTTCTATTGTTATAATTGGTCTTCTTTTACTGGTTTCTCTTGCAACCTTTTCTCCTGACGATCCTAATTTTATTTTTCCAGATAATACTGAGATTAAAAACTTACTTGGTTTTAACGGTAGTTACACAGCTGATCTTTTTTTTCAAACTTTTGGACTAATTGCTTTATTAATTCCATTTACACTTATATTTTCTGGCATAAATATAGTTCTAAATAAAAAAATTTTTTTAATATTTGAAAGTATTTTTTATTCTGTTCTTTATTCTTTTTTTGGCTCTCTATTTTTTTCCTTTTTTTACCCTGCTGCTTTCAATCTTTATATTAATGGAAATGGTGGTTTTATTGGAAAATATTTAGAAACAACTTTTTTAACCTCTTTAATTAGTGTTAATTCTCAAATTTCTTATTACTTGTTAATTTTAATTATTTTAATTTTATTTTTAATTAGTATCCATTTTAAAATTAGTTATTTTTATAAAATGGTAAAAAAACTTTTTAGGTTAATCTTTGTAAGAAAAGAAAAGAGCTACACTAATGAAAATGAGATAATTAGTGAATTTATACCTCAAGAAGAAATTACAAATTTAATTCAAGAAGATTTGCCCTTTATAAAAAGTGAAAATAAATCTCTTAGCAAAAAAATTCGCTTCAAACTACCTACAATTGATTTGCTTAAAATCCCCATACACAAAGATAGAGAAAAATTAAAAGATGAAGATTATATTGATAGTGAATTTTTAGAAAAAATCTTATTAGATTTTGGGGTTAGTGGAGATATTAAGAAAGTTAGTCATGGCCCCGTGGTAACACTAAATGAATTTGAGCCAGCAGCTGGTGTTAAAGTATCAAAAATTATTAATCTCTCAGATGATATTGCTCGAAACACTAGCTCTGAATCTGCTAGAATCGCTACTATACCAGGTCGTAGCACTATTGGTATAGAGCTTCCAAATTCTAGTCGTGAGAATGTTTATTTAAGTGAAATACTCTCTAACTCTGATTTTAATAAAAAAGATATCAGATTACCAATTGCACTAGGTAAGAATATTTCTGGTATTCCTGTTATTGGAGATTTAGCTTCTATGCCTCACTTATTAATTGCTGGAACTACTGGATCGGGTAAATCTGTTTGCATAAATACTATTATCTTATCTTTACTTTACAGACACACGCCAGACAAATGTAAGTTCATACTAATTGATCCAAAAATGCTTGAACTATCAACCTATGAAGGCATACCTCACTTATTGTGTCCTGTGATCACTGAGGCAAAAAAAGCTGCCTCTGTCTTAGGTTGGGTTGTTAAAGAGATGGAGAATAGATATCGACTTATGACTAAAGAAGGGGTGCGTAATATTGATAGCTATAATACTAAGCACACTTTGGCTATGCCCTATATTGTTGTTGTGGTAGATGAAATGTCTGACCTGATGCTTGTTGCTGGAAAAGAGATAGAAAATTATATTCAGAAATTATCACAAATGGCAAGAGCTGCTGGAATTCACATTATAATGGCCACACAAAGACCAAGTGTTGATGTTATTACAGGAACCATTAAAGCGAATTTTCCAACAAGAATATCTTTTCAGGTAACCTCAAAAATAGATAGTAGAACAATTTTAGGTGAACAAGGTGCGGAACAATTACTTGGCAAAGGAGATATGCTTTATATGTCTTCTGCAAATAAGATCGTTAGAATTCATGCTCCATTTGTATCAGAAAATGAAATTGAAAAAATTAACAATTATTTAAGAAGTCAAGCAGAGCCAAATTATATAGATGAAATCTTAAATTTTTCAGATGAAAAAGAATTGAATGGAGAAGTATCTGGCTCAGGTGATAAAGATGAATTGTACCAAGCAGCAGTTGATATTATTAGATCTGAAGGCAAGGCATCTACCTCATTTTTACAAAGAAAATTACAAATAGGTTACAATAGAGCTGCCAGGATAGTAGATATGATGGAAGCTGATGGAATTGTTAGTAAAGCAAACCATGTTGGTAAGAGAGATGTCTTGTAATGTTTAGAACAATAGTAATATTTATTCTATTAAATTTTTTTAACCCTCTAATGGCGTCTACAAAAGAAGATATAATTTCAAAAATGAGAATTACTAATAATTTAAGTTTTGATTTTATTCAAACTATTGATGAAAAAAGTGAAAATGGTAAGTGTTTTTTAGAATATCCAAAAAAAATTTATTGTGAGTATGATGAGGCAAATAAAAAAATTATTATTTCAAACGGAAGTTCTTTAGTAATTAAAACTAATAATAACAATAACTATAATATTTATCCACTTGATAAAACTCCTTTAATATTTTTGTTAGATAAAGAATATCTAATATCGAAAATGAATGTTCTAGAACCAAGAGAAATAGATAATAAGTATTTAAATTTTACTTTTTTTGAAAATAATAATGAAATCAATGTGTTTTTTGATAAGGTGACTTTAACTTTGGTTGGATGGCAAACTGAAGATATTTATCAAAACTTAGCTGTTACGTTCATTTCATCTGTTAAAATAAATCAAAAAATAGATAATAAAATTTTTACTTTGCCAAAAAATAATTAAATATCTATCTAATTAAAGTTTCAGATTTAAAAATTTTCATGCCTCTTGATTGATAATTGAGTAAAGCATTTTTATGGTCCAAAGAACAAGTGTGAACCCACACTCTTATACAGCCTAAATTAAATGAAAATTTAATTGCTTCACTTAATAGATATCCTCCTAGTTTTCTTCCAAAGTACTCTTCTAAAATACCAAAATAAGCAATTTCTGCCTCTTTTGTATCTTTCTTAAATAATAGTTCAAAATAACCTACTATTTCATCTTTATTTTTTAGAATATAAGTAGAAAGTTTTTCATCAGAAATATATTTGGTCCAGTCCAATTCTGTCCAAATAAGTCTATCAACCCAATGACAATTTTTACCTATATTTTTATAAAAAAATTTATTTAATTGAAAATCTTTTGGATTAACTAATTCTACAGAATAGTCTTCTGAAGGTTTTTTAACTTCTTTAAAATTTTTTAAGGATTTTAACTCTAAATAATTTCTAAATATCTTTTCTTTCACTCAACCATTTTACCTATTTTTTCTCCTCCAAATAAATGGAAGTGTAAATGTGGAACCTCTTGACCACCATCTTCACTCAAATTTGTTAAAGCTCTATAGCCTTTACCTGTATCTGTTGAGATACCTAACATTTTCGTAACTTCTGTAATAGCTTTGCTTAATGCGACTATCTCTTGGTCTGAGGCTCTATTGTTAAAATCATCTAAATTAATGTATTCACCTTTTGGAATAACCAATGCATGTATTTTTTTTTGAGGATTAATATCATGAAAAGAAAGAACATGATCATTTTCAAATATTTTTTTACAAGGAATTTCTTTTCTCAAGATTTTTGCAAAAATATTATTTTTGTCGTAGCTCATTATCTATTATTCTTTTCTTCAATGCCTGATTGTTTTTTTCTGTCTTCCAACTCTTTTAGGACATCTTCAAACTTAATATCAGCTGCCTCAAGTGTAACCAATATATGATAAATTGTATCTGCTGCTTCATGAACTATGTTAGATTTATCATTTAGGGCCCCTTTAAGTTCACTAAATTCTTCTTCCATTTTATCTATACATTTAGACAGACCACCTGATAATAATGACGTAGTATAAGATTTATCTTCGTCCTTATTTTTTCTATCTCTAATTGTATTTACTAAATTTAATAGATTTTCTGACATGTCTAAATCCTAACGGGAATTCCTTTTGAATTCAAATATTGTTTGGCTTCATTAATTGAATGTGTTCCGTAATGAAAAATTGAAGCTGCTAGTACAGCGCTAGCATTGCCAAGCCTTATACCATCAACTAGGTGATCCAAGTTACCTACTCCACCCGAAGCAATTATGGGTATGTTAACTATCGAAGATATTTTAAACATTAAATCATTATCATAACCAATTTGAGTACCATCTCTATCCATAGATGTAACTAATAATTCCCCTGCTCCACTATCTTCCATTTTTTTTGCAAATTCTATTGCATCTAGGCTTGTGTTGTTTCTACCACCATGAGTAAAAACCTCCCATTTATTGTCATTTTTTTTAGCATCTATTGCAACAACAATGCACTGTGATCCAAATTTTTTTGAACTTTCAGTTATCATTTCAGGGTTTTGAACTGCCGCAGTATTGATCGAAACTTTATCTGCTCCACAATTTAATAATTTATTAATATCTTCAACTCCCCTAACCCCACCACCAACTGTTAAGGGTACAAAACATTTTTTAGATGTTCTTTCAACCACATCATAAATTGTTTCTCTATTTTCATTGGAAGCTGTAATATCTAAAAAACAAATCTCATCAGCACCACCATCACTATAAATTTTAGCTTGCTCAACTGGATCACCAGCATCCTTCAAATCTACAAAATTAATTCCCTTAACAACTCTGCCATTTTTAACATCTAAACAGGGAATAATTCTATTTTTAAGCATCTATTTCTCTCGCTAATTCATCTAATTTAATATCACCATCATATATAGCTTTACCAACTATTATTCCTTCAATATTTTTTAAATCTTTTGCTTTTTTAATGTCATCAATTGAGGACACTCCTCCTGAAATAATTACCGGGCAATTAGATACATTTGCAACATTAGTTGTTTCTTCAAAATTAGGACCTTGTTTGGTGCCATCTCTATCTATGTCTGTATAGATTAATCTACTAGCACCATAATCATTTACCTCTTTTAAAAAATCTAAAGTCAATTGATTAGAGTTTTCCTTCCATCCTGAAACAGACAAGTATCCATCTTTAGCATCTAGACCTAAGGCAATTTTATTTGGAAATTTTTGACAAGCTTCTTTTAAGAAATTCTTATCTTTTATAGCTGCACTTCCTAAAATAACTTTTTCAACTCCTATATCTGTATATTTTTGAATACTATCAATAGTTCTAATGCCCCCACCTACTTCAATTTTTAAATCAAATTTATGAACTATTTCTTTAATAATATCCAGGTTAACTGTCTCTCCTGTTAAAGCGCCATCTAAGTCAACAATATGTAAATTTTTAAAGCCATGATCTTTGTATTTACCAGCTTGATCAACTGGTGATGTTTCATATTCAGTTTTATTATTAAAGTCCCCTTTAATTAATCTCACACATTTTTTGTCTTTAATATCTATAGCTGGAAATATTTTCATATTTATAAATTTAAAAAATTTTCTATAATCTTAAGTCCTATTTTATCACTCTTTTCAGGGTGAAATTGAGTTCCAAAAATATTTTCTTTTTCAACAGAACAAGCAATGTTTGATGAATAATCTGTTGTTGCTGAAATTACACTTTTATCATCTGGAACAAATTCATAGCTATGTACAAAATACATGTGTGATTTATTTTCTATATCCTTAAAAATTTTGCTCTCTTTAATAATACTAATTTCGTTCCAACCAATGTGTGGAAGTTTGAATTTATTATTTTGATTATTGATCTTTAAAACTTTTCCTGAAATCCAACCAAGTCCTTTTGTTTCAGTTTCTTCATAACCAAGATCTGCGAACATCTGTAAACCTACACAAATCCCAAGAAGAGGTTTTTTATTAACTATTGCAAACTCATTGAGTGTCTCTACTAAGCCATTTATGCTATTTAATGCATCAACACAGCTCTTAAACGATCCCTGTCCCGGTAAAACTACTTTATCGCTTGATTTAATCTTATTTAAATCCAAAGTCACTTCTATATTAACTTTGTCTTTGGCAGCTTCTTTAAAGGAATTTATTACAGAGCTGATATTTCCTGAATTATAATCAACAATTGTGACATTCATTAAACTTATAATGAGCCTTTAGTTGATGGAATGCTCTTTTTATTTCTAGGGTCTATTTCTAAAGCTGTTCTTAATGACCTTGCTAAAGCCTTAAAACAAGACTCGATGATGTGATGACTGTTATCTCCATAAATATTTTCCATGTGCAGAGTTATTCCTGCTGATTGAGAGAATGCTTGAAACCATTCTTTAAAAAGTTCTGTGTCCATCTCTCCAAGTCTTTCTACTTTTAATTTAACTTTCCAAATTAAATAAGGTCTGTTTGAAACATCAATTGCAACTCTTGTTAATGTTTCATCCATTGGAATCATTGCATGAGCGTATCTTTTAATTCCTTTAAAATCTTTCAGTGCTTTTTTTAAAGCCTCACCTATAGCAATTCCAGTATCTTCTGTTGTGTGGTGAAGATCTATATGAGTATCTCCTTTTGCTTTAACTTTTAAATCAATTAGTGAATGCTTTGATAGTTGTTCAAGCATGTGATCTAAAAAACCTATTCCGGTATCAATTTTATATTGACCCTTGCCATCAATATTAACTTCAACATTAATGCTGGTTTCTTTTGTTTTTCTGGAAACTTTTCCTATTCTGCTCATAATATATAATATGTATATAGGGATTAATTAACTATATCAATATTTGCAATCTACTACTTGAAGAATAAAAATTAATATCCATTTATAATCTATGACTACAATAGTACTTATTAGAAAAAATAATGAAGTGGTGGTTGCAGGAGATGGCCAAGTTAGTATGGGCAATACTGTTATAAAAAGCACTGCTGCAAAAGTTAGAAAAATTGAAAAAAGAAATGTAATAGCTGGGTTTGCTGGATCAACTGCAGATGCATTAACTCTGTTTGAAAGACTAGAAGCAAAACTTGAAAAGCATGCTGGTAATCTTCCAAGAGCAGCTGTCGAGTTAGCAAAAGATTGGCGAACAGACAAATATTTACGAAGACTGGAAGCTTTAATGGCTATTGGTGATAAAGAAAATAGTTTTATAATTTCAGGAACAGGTGATGTGTTAGAGCCAGAGGGTGATGCTATAGGTATAGGATCAGGTGGAAATTATGCTTTGGCTGCTGCTAAAGTTTTATTAGATACAGATTTGAGTGCCGAGGAAGTTGCAAGAAAAGCAATTCAAGTAGCATCTGAAATTTGTGTATTTACTAATAATAATATTAAAATTGAAAAAATTTAATGAAAGATACAAACGTTACACCTTTTCCAAAAGAAAAAACTGAAAAGAAAGATAACTCTTTAGTCAGCTCTTTATCACCTAGAGAAATAGTTTCTGAATTAGATAGATATGTTGTTGGACAAAATAAAGCTAAAAAAGCAGTTGCCATTGCTTTAAGAAATAGATGGAGAAGACAAGCTTTAAAAGGTGAAATGAAAGACGAAGTTTTACCTAAAAATATTTTAATGATTGGGCCAACTGGAGTTGGTAAAACAGAAATTTCTAGAAGACTATCTAAGTTGGCCGAAGCTCCTTTTGTGAAAGTGGAGGCTACAAGATTTACTGAGGTTGGATATGTCGGAAGAGATGTTGAGCAAATTATAAGAGATCTGCTTGAAATTGCAATTGCAATGGAGAAAGTAAAGAAAAGAAAAGAAGTTCACGGAAAAGCACAAAAATTAGCAGAAGAAAAAGTTTTGGATGCCCTTGTTGGAAATAAAGCAAGCCTTGCTACTAGAGAAAGTTTCAGAAAAAGATTAAGAGATGGTGATTTAGATGACAATGAAATTGAAATTGCAGTAAATGATAGTGGCTCTCAAGCTGCTTTTGAAATTCCTGGAATGCCTGGAGCAAACATTGGAATGATAAATATTGGAGAGATGATTGGAAAATCTGTTGGCAATAAACAGAAAAAGAAGAAAATGACTGTCAAAGAATCCCATGAAATTTTAATAAATGATGAAGCTGATAAGTTAATAGAAGAAGATAAGATTATAAAATCAGCAAAAGATTCAACAGAAAATAATGGAATAGTTTTTTTGGATGAAATAGATAAAATTTCAGGGAGAACAGATAGATCTGGTGGAGATGTTTCTAGAGAAGGAGTACAAAGAGATCTGCTTCCTCTAATTGAAGGAACAACAGTTAGCACAAAGTACGGTACAATCAAAACTGATCATATTTTATTTATTGCCTCTGGGGCTTTCCAGCTAGCAAAACCTTCAGACCTACTGCCAGAATTACAAGGTAGACTTCCAATAAGAGTTGAGCTTGAAGCTTTAACCAGTGATGATTTTAAAAGAATTCTCAAAGAGCCAGACTATAGTTTAATTAAACAATATATTGCCCTTTTAAAAACAGAAAATGTTGAGCTAGAATTTTCTGATGACGGTATTGATGCCATTGCCAATATGGCTTCGGAAGTTAATAATACTGTAGAAAATATTGGTGCAAGAAGGCTGCATACTATTATTGAACGAATTTTAGATGATATTAGTTTTACAGCAACAGATAGAGCTGGTGAAAAAATTATAATAGATTCTGAGTATGTAAAACAAAATCTAGATGAACTTGTTAAAGATACAGATTTATCTAAATTTATTCTTTAAATTTGTTCTTATTTTTAAGATGGACATAAAAAGCTCCACTACCACCATCTTCGATCTTAGCGTCTGTAGTTTCAATGATAAATTGTGTTAAACTTCTATTATTTTCAATAAATTCTGGAACTGAATATTTTAGTATACTCAAATCTTTTGAAAGGTAAGGGTTTTTAACATTTTTAGACCTCAGTCCTTTGCCTGTAATCACTATTATTTTAGTAACATTTTCATCAAAACTTTTTTGAATAAAATTTTCTATGGCCTTATTTGCTTCTTCAATCGTGTAACCATGAAGATCTATTTTCTTTATCTTCTCATATCTTATATTTTTTTTATGAATAAAGTCTTTATTAGGAATTTTATCTTTATTATTTAAAAAGTTTTCCCAGTCCTGCTTGTCCTTGTCTTGATTTTTAATATCTTTTTTATTTACAGAATCTTTATTAAGATTTCTTTTTTTGTTATTTAGGAAATTTTCCCAATCTTCTTTGTCTCTTTCTGTTATCTTCTTAATCAATTAAGTAATAGTATCAATTAACAACCAATTTGGATTTGATGATTTAATGTCTTTTGAAAAAACCCAAGTATCATAAACGGTTTTTATTTTCTCACTATCTCCTGACACAATCTTTTTATCTTTATCTTTTATGCATGTTATAATTTCACTAACAAAATCCACTGTAACTTCTAAGCTGTCTTCAATTTTTTTGTGAGTTTTAATTACGGCTGACTTAATCCCTATAAAAGTTATTTCAGCAAAGTGGCCCTTGCTAGCTCTATCTTCAAGCGCCCCTTTAAACTGATCATAAAATTTTTTACCTAAAAGCGGTTTGCTTGCTATCAACTTGTTATCACTATCACTAAAATCTGTAATAATTGTTTCATAAGCAATTTTTGCACCTTTTAAAAATTCTTTTTGTGAAACTTCGTCAAAATTTTCACTAACTGGTTTTGGGGCTACATTTATTTTTTGAAATTCTTTTTCAAATTGTGGTGAAATTTTTCCTTCGAAACCAGTTTTTTTGCCAAGTATTCCTCTTAGGCGAAGAAAAATAAACCCAGCAATCATTGCTAAAAGAATAATATCTATGTATTCAAAACTATAACTCATATTTTAATAATATTTACTATGTTGATTAATTACAACTAGCAATTTAGACTAAGGACAAATGAACACATTTTTATTATTACTAATTGGAATTCCTATTATTGAGATTTATTTGTTTATCAAGCTTGGTACTCAAATTGGAGCCTTTAACACGATTTTACTTATCTTTATCACAGCTTTTTTTGGCATTATCTACGCAAGATATGAAGGTTTTAACACTCTAAAATCGGGAATGTCTCAAATGGTAAAAAATGAACTTCCAGTCTATGAGATTATTTCAGGCGCAGCTTTAGCGTTTGCAGCAGTACTCTTAATTTTACCTGGTTTTGCTACAGATTTTTTAGGTTTATTGATAATATTTCCACCAACAAGAAAATTGATATTTAAAAAAGTATCAATTAAACAAAAGCCCATAAATAAAAAACAAGATTTTATTAATGGTGAATTTGAAGATATAGAGGATGAAAATGACAAAAAACTATAAAATAATTAGTAACTTTATAAAAGATATGTCAAGTGAGACTCCAGACGCACAAACTTTTATATTTGTAAGAGATAATATTCCTAAATATCGATTAAATATTGATATAAATTCTAAAGCCGTAAGAGACGGTATTATTGAAGTAAATATAATTCTAAAATTTGCAGATCAACCAGAAGTCCTAAAAAAATCTCATTTTGAAATAACCTACACATCTATAGTTAAAGTGGATGAAAAAGTTTCCGATAAAAAAGAGATGGAAAAAATTATTCTTTGTGATGTTCCAAACCAAATTTATCCAGATCTGGAAAGAATATTTTTGAATTTGTTAACTGATTCTGGCTACCCTGGAGTAAAGTTCGAAAAAAAAATTAATTTTACCGAGTTATATAAACAAAGATCTAATTAAAAAAATTTTTCTTTAGGCTATTTTTTAAATATTCTTTATGAAGCTTAAGTTCTGCCTCTGATGGTTTAACTACTTTTTTATAATACTGATTTACATCATTTGAATTTAATATCATTTCTTCGTTATCTTCATTTTTAAATTTTAAAGTTGGTTCTTTTTGATCAAGAAGATTGATATAAACTTTAGCTAACAGATCACAGTCAATAAGAGCTGTATGCTGTGTTCTTTTTGAGTTATCTACTCTGTATCTTCTACATAATGCATCAAGACTTATTGGAGAGCCTGGGAATTTATCCCTGGCTAAAGCAAGTGTGTCGACAACATTTTCACTGTTTAATTTCTTCTTACCTAGCAATGCTAATTCATTGTTTAAGTGAGATAAGTCAAATTCAGCGTTGTGTATTACAAGTCTCTTATTTTCTATGAAGCCCAAAAACTCATCCACTATTTCTGCAAACTTTTTGTGGGTAGATAAAAATTCATCTGTATAACCATGAACTTCTAGGGCTTTTTCAGAAACCTTTCTTTCAGGATTAAGATAACAGTGAAATCTATTTTTGGTTGGTATCAAATTTTCTAACTCAATACATCCAATTTCTACAATTCTATGTCCATCTCTAACAGATAGTCCTGTTGTTTCTGTATCTAGTATTACTTCCTTCATTTTATATAATTTCTTTTAGTATTTTTTTTACACTTATCTTAACAAACTTATTGGTAAAATTATTTTTAATAATATGATTAGATTTTCTCTTTTTATAACTAAGTGGTAACTGTATTTTTTTAAATTGATTATATAAATTTAAGTTAAAATTATCTCTCTTTTTTAGTCTTTTTATAATCTCACTTTTTTTTGACTGAACAAAAACTATTATATCACTTTTCTGGTTTAATTTATTTTCTAATAAAAGAGGAATATCTAAAATTATGGCTTTTCTTTTTTTATTTTTTTTTAAAAAAATAGATAATTTCTTTCTAACTTCTGGATGAATAATTTTCGTAATTTTTTTTAAATTTTTTTCACTATCCTCTATTGCTTTTATAATTTGCATTTTATTTGCTGGAAATACCGAAAAATATTTAGGTAAAATTTTTTTTAATCTTTTAAAACAATTTTTATTTTTTTTATATATGCTTTCCACTTCTTGATCGGCATTAAAAACTGGATAACCAAAGAGTTTAGCTATATGACTTTTTCCAGAACCTATATCTCCTACCACTGCAATTTTAATCATACATCTAAAAGATTAATTGTTTCATTGTCTACTTCTGGAACAACTTTATGCCAGATAAAAAAGGCTTTTTGAGCCTGATAAATAAACATCATTTTACCATTTTTTGTTATTCCACCATACTTTTTTGCATTTTTTAAAAAATTTGTTTCTGGTGGATTATAAATTACATCATAAAAAAATTTGTCTTTGCTAATTTGTTGATAATTAATATTAATTTCATCTTCCTTTTTTAATCCAATGCTTGTTGCGTTTATGATTATATCAAAATCTAAAGTTTCTCCCCATTTAATTACTTCAATTTCTGGAAAGTTTTTCTTTAGCTCTATTGCTTTTAATTCTGTTCGATTACTTAAATAAATTTTTTCGATTTGCATTTTTTTAAGCGCAATAATAATTGAAGGAACAACCCCACCCGCCCCAAGTATTAGAGCTTTTTTACTTTTAGTTTCTAACCCTGTTTCTTCTAAACCAAGTTTAAAACCCTCTATATCGGTATTATCACCTATAATTTTATTATCATTTTTATAAATTGTGTTTACTGATTGAGAAATTTTTGCCTCTTCACTTAAGTCATCTAAAAAAGGTATGATTATTTTTTTAAATGGTACTGTTACATTTAACCCATGAATTTTTTCTTCCCTAATATTAAAAATTAAACCTTCTATCTCATTATTATTTAAAAGCTTTTTTTCATAAACCGCATCAATTTTATATTTTTTGATCCAATGGCTATGTAGTTTTGGCGATAGGCTATGATCAATTGGATTTCCTATAACTAAAAAATTTTTTTTCATTTTATAATATTAAGATATTCTTTAATTTTTTTAACTGGAAGACCCATAATCGTATCTTCATCCCCTTCTATTTTTGAAAATAAATTTCTTCCTTCTCCTTCAATTTGATAAACATTATAAGCATAGAGGTCCTCATCAGAAATTTTTTCCAAGTAATTCTCTAGTTCCAAAAAAGTCATATTTTTCATGGTTAGTGAGGCTTTATCCGTGTAATTCCATATCATCGATCCACCCCTTGAAATACAAACTGAACTTATCAATTGATGAGTTTTTCCACTCATCTTTTTTAATATTTCTAGTGCCTCTGCTCTATCATTTGGTTTTGATATTATTTCACCTTCTAAATCTATTACGCTATCTGCTCCAAGCACCATTTCCTCTATAAATTTTTGGCTGATTTTGTTGGCCTTTAATTCTGCTAAATTTTTTGAAATAATCGTTGGAGATGCTCTTTGTTTTAGTAGGCTTTCTTTGACGCTATCCTCATCCACATTAGATGGTTCTATTTTACACTGGATATTGTTTTCCTCTAGAATTTTTTTTCTCACACCACTTTTTGATGCAAGTATAATTTCTTTAACCATTATTTTTATTTATTTCATATATCTTAATTATTGATGCTGCAGTTTCTTCTACTGATTTTCT
>Ga0222670_1000324_pt1 | contig 21402 bp, 19 predicted proteins | sample AntAcemetagen732_FD_181148 | JGI IMG/M metagenome (GOLD analysis project Ga0222670, IMG submission 181148) | Saline water microbial communities from Ace Lake, Antarctica - #732 | ecosystem: Environmental > Aquatic > Non-marine Saline and Alkaline > Saline | place: Antarctica: Ace Lake... | reverse complement strand
TAACAAGAAAACTGGGGCTAGAGGTCTTAGATCAATCTTAGAAAATATTTTATTAAAAACAATGTACGATCTTCCAAGTCAAGATAATGTGGAGGAAGTTATTGTAGACGCTAGTGCGGCCAAAGGACTATCTCAACCAATCATAGTTCATTCAAAAAATAGCAGCAAAACTAAGACTGATAAAACTTCAGCTGCTTAATTTCACGTTAATAAGTAATAAATAGCTATTGCAATATCATATTTAATATCCATATTTAGAGTATGGATGTTAAAATTGAACGACCTTTATTACCGTTAAGAGACATTGTTGTATTTCCAAATATGGTTATTCCCCTATTTGTAGGCAGAGATAAATCTATTGCTGCCTTAAATGAAGTTATGAAAAAGGACAAAAAAATTGTTCTAGTTACACAAAAAAATTCAGAAATAGACGACCCCAAAAAAACTGATGTTTTTATGTATGGTTGTGAGGGTAATATCTTACAATTACTAAAACTACCAGATGGCACAGTAAAAGTTTTAGTTGAAGGAAGCAAAAGAGTAAAAATCTTAGATTTTAAAGATAATGAAAAATTTATTATTTGTGAATATGCTCATCATCATGATGTAGTTACTAAAGATGAAGACTTAATTCCATTAGCAATGACTGCTGTAAGAAGACTAGAAAAGTTAACTTCAATTAATAAAAAAATATCAAGTGAAACAATTAATAATATTAAAAAATTAACTAACGCTTCACACATCGCTGATAATATTGCGTCTCACCTAACGGCTACTATTTCAGAGAAACAACAAATTTTTGAAACTATAGATGTTAAGAAAAGACTTAATTCTATAATTAAAATAATGGAAAATGAAACTAGCATTATAGGCGTTGAAAAAAGAATTAGAGGTAGAGTCAAAACTCAAATGGAAAAAACTCAAAGAGAATATTATTTAAATGAGCAACTTAAAGCTATTCAAAAGGAATTAGGCGAAATTGAAGATGGAAAAGATGAGACATCAAGTTTAAATAAATTAATTATTAAAGCAAAAATGCCAAAAGATGTTGAGAAGAAATGTATGGCTGAGCTTAAAAAATTAAAAAATATGAGTCCAATGTCTGCTGAAGCTACTGTTGTGAGAAATTACCTTGATTGGATGACAGATCTACCTTGGTATAAAAAAGACCAGGTTGATATAGATCTTAAGAAGGCGCTCGCAGTTCTTGATGCTGATCATTTTGGTTTAGAAAAAGTTAAAGAAAGAATTATTGAATTTTTAGCAGTCCAAAAAAGAATGGAAAAAATTAAAGGCCCAATTTTATGCTTAGTTGGTCCTCCAGGTGTTGGTAAAACATCATTAGGAAAATCTATTGCGAAAGCTACTAATAGAGAATTTGTAAGAGTTTCAGTTGGTGGTATGAGAGATGAAGCTGAAATAAGAGGTCATAGAAGAACTTACATTGGTTCTTTACCTGGTAAAATTATTCAAATGATGAAAAAAGCAGGTACAAAAAATCCACTTATTCTTCTTGATGAAATAGACAAAATTGGAAATGATTATAGAGGTGATCCATCTTCTGCTTTATTGGAAGCTTTAGATCCAGAACAAAATTCTACATTTAATGATCATTATTTAGAAGTTGATTATGACTTATCTGATGTCATGTTTGTTACTACAGCTAATACTTTAAATATCCTGCCACCATTATTAGACAGAATGGAAGTAATTAGATTGGCTGGTTATACGGAAGATGAAAAAATTAATATTGCAAATAAGTATCTGCTTCCTAAACAAATTAAAGATAATGGAGTTAAAGAAAAAGAAATGACTTTATCTGCGGATATTATTAAAGAAATTATCCAAAGTTATACAAAAGAGTCTGGTGTAAGAAACTTAGAAAGAGAAATTTCAAAAGTAGCTAGAAAAGTTGTTAAGAAGGTAGTTTCTGGCGAAGAAAAAGAAGTTAAAATCAATTTAAAAAATTTACCTGATTATTTAGGAATTCAAAAATTTAAATTTGGTGAACTTGAAAGTGAAGATAAAATTGGCGTTGTCACAGGTTTAGCGTGGACTGAATATGGTGGGGAAATTCTTAAAATTGAAACTGTCATAATGCCAGGAAAAGGTAGAATGCAAATTACTGGTAAACTTGGAGATGTGATGCAGGAATCTATCAAGGCTGCAAAATCTTTCATTAGATCAAAAAGTTTAGATTATGGAATTATTCCTCCCTTGTTTGAAAAAAAAGATTTTCATATTCATGTTCCAGAAGGAGCAACACCTAAAGACGGCCCTTCAGCAGGTATTGGAATGGTCACTTCAATAGTTTCTGCAATCACAAATAACCCTGTTAGAAGAGATGTTGCAATGACTGGTGAGGTGACATTAACAGGTCAAGTATTACCAATTGGTGGATTAAAAGAAAAACTATTAGCAGCACATAGAGCTGGAATAAAACAAGTTATAATTCCTAAAGAAAATGAAAAAGATCTTGTTGATATGCCTAAGAAGATTATTGATGATATAAAAATTACTCCAGTTGAGCATGCTGATGAAGTATTAAAAATAGCATTAACTAAAGAGTTAAAAAGAGTTGAGTGGGTAGAGGTTGATAAAATTTCTCAATCTGAAGGTAAATCTCAAGCAAGTATTCAATAATTACCAATTTACATCCTTTTCTGTTTAATATCTGTTTTGACTTTCATAAATAATTGTTATAACTAAACGATAATTTTGGTTTAGGGTGGTTAGCTCAGCTGGTAGAGCATCTCGTTTACACCGAGGGGGTCAAAGGTTCGAGTCCTTTACTACCCACCAAAACTAGTAAAAGTGGGGGTGTAGCTCAGTTGGTTAGAGCGATCGCCTGTCACGCGATAGGTCGAGGGTTCGAGTCCCTTCACTCCCGCCACTTTTCCTTATTAATTAACATTTATATTATTAAAAATGTGACGTAAGTACCCTTCAACATGAGGTAAAAACTGCTATATAGACTCACATGCTTTCAGAATTTTTAAAAGATTACTTACCAATTATTATATTTTTGATTATTGCACTTGGTCTGAGTTGCGCTTTTGTTGTTGTAAATTTAATACTATCACCAAAACACCCAGATCCTGAAAAATTATCTGCATACGAATGTGGCTTTGAACCCTTTGAAGATTCCAGAATGGAATTTGATGTTAGGTTTTATTTAGTGGCAATCCTATTCATAATATTTGATTTAGAGATAGCTTTCCTTTTTCCTTGGGCAATATCGTTAGGTAATATTGGAGGCCTTGGCTTTATTTCAATGATGGTCTTTTTGTTTATTCTTACAATTGGATTTATTTATGAATGGAAAAAAGGTGCACTAGATTGGGAATAAAATTTTAAACTATGAACTTAGAAGATAAAAATAAAGAAATTCCCAAAGAATTTAAAAAACTTGCTGAAGACTTTAGTAAAAATGGTTTTATAACAACTTCTCTTGATAATTTAATAAATTGGTCAAGAGCTGGTTCATTACACTGGATGACTTTTGGTTTAGCTTGTTGTGCTGTTGAAATGATGCAAACAGCAATGCCCAGATATGATCTAGAAAGATTTGGTGCCGCGCCAAGAGGCTCACCTAGACAATCTGATGTTATGATAGTAGCTGGAACTTTAACCAATAAAATGGCTCCAGCTTTAAGAAAAGTTTATGATCAAATGCCTGAACCGAGATATGTTATTTCGATGGGAAGTTGTGCAAATGGGGGTGGTTATTACCATTATTCTTATTCTGTAGTTCGTGGCTGTGATAAAATAGTTCCTGTAGATATTTATGTACCAGGCTGCCCTCCATCAGCTGAAGCATTACTTTATGGGATATTGCAGTTACAAAAAAAAATTAGAAACAAAGGATCTTTTGAAAGATAATTTATATGAAAAACTTAATAGATCTTGAAAAAAAAATTAACTCAGAGCTTACAACTAAGATCAAAAAAACTGAGATTAAACATGAGCAGTTATATATCAAAATTGATAATGAAGATTTGATAGATGTTACGTTATTTATAAAAAGTAACGAAAATACAAAATTTAGACAGTTAATGGATGTTACTGTTGTTGATTATCCTGAAAATGCTCAACGTTTTAAAGTTGTGTATTTATTTTTAAGTCATGAGTTTAATCAGAGAATTATATTAAGTTATTTAATAAATGAAAATGAAGTTATACCCTCACTAACACCCATTTATCCTGCTGCAAATTGGATGGAGAGAGAAGTTTTTGATATGTATGGTGTTAAGTTTAAAGATCATCCGGATATGAGAAGAATACTCACGGATTATGGTTTTGAAGGACACCCACTAAGAAAAGATTTTCCTTTAACTGGTCATACAGAAGTTAGATATAGCGAAGAACAAAAAAAAGTTATTAGTGAACCAGTTAAATTAGAACAAAATTATAGAAATTTTGATTACGAAAGTCCTTGGGAAGGGACTAAATATATTAAAGACCAAACTGACCTTGAAAATGACAAAAAAAATTAAAACATTAAATTTAAATTTTGGCCCTCAGCACCCAGCAGCTCATGGTGTTTTAAGATTAATTTTAGAATTAGATGGGGAGGTTGTCGAAAAAGCTGATCCACATATAGGACTTCTTCACAGAGGAACAGAAAAACTAATAGAAAATAAAACGTATATGCAAGCTGTTCCTTATTTTGATAGACTTGATTATGTTGCACCAATGAATCAAGAACATGCTTTTGCTTTGGCCATAGAAAAAATTTTAAAGATAAATGTTCCCATTAGAGCTCAACTAATTAGAGTAATGTTTTGTGAAATAGGAAGAATATTAAGCCATATATTAAACGTTACAACTCAAGCTCTTGATGTTGGTGCTTTAACGCCATCACTTTGGGGTTTTGAGGAGCGTGAAACATTAATGACCTTTTATGAAAGAGCATCTGGCTCAAGATTACATGCCAATTATTTTAGAGCTGGTGGTGTTCATCAAGATTTACCAATGGGTCTTGAAGAAGATATAAGTAAATTTTGCGTTTCATTTCCTAAAATAATAGATGATCTTGAAACATTATTAACTGACAATAGAATATTTAAGCAACGAAATGTTGATATAGGAATTGTAACTAAGGAAGATGCATTGGATTATTCTTTTAGTGGAGTCATGATTAGAGGATCAGGTGTTCCTTGGGATCTAAGAAAATCACAACCTTATGACTGTTATGAGCAATTAGAGTTTAAAATTCCAGTAGGAAAAAATGGAGATTGTTTCGATAGATATTTATGTCGAATTGAAGAAATGAGAGAAAGTGTTTTAATAATAAAACAATGTTTAGCTAAAATGACAAAAGGGCCAATTAAATCTTTAGATGGAAAAATTAGCCCTCCATCTAAAAAAGATATTAAACAATCTATGGAAGCTTTAATTCATCACTTTAAATTATTTACTGAAGGTTATCGTGTTGATAAAGATGAAATTTATACTGCTGTTGAAGCACCGAAAGGTGAATTTGGTGTTTATTTAATTTCTGATGGAACTAGCAAACCTTATAAATGTAAAATTAGAGCTCCAGGCTTTTCTCATCTACAGGCAATGGATTATTTAATTAAAGGACATATGTTAGCTGATGTACCTGCTGTTTTAGGGTCATTAGACATTGTTTTTGGAGAGGTTGATAGATAATGAGTTTAAGAAAACCTGCAAAAGAACAGCCTGAAAAATTTGAATTTACAACAAATAGTCTAGCTGCTGCAAAAGTAATAGTTTCCAAATATCCTGAGGGAAAACAACAAAGTGCTGTAATGGCATTATTATATATTGTTCAAAAACAAAATGATAATTGGATACCACTTGCAGCAATGAAATATATCGGAAAGTTTTTAGATATGCCTTATATAAAAGTCTATGAAGTGGCTACTTTTTACACAATGTATAATCTATCGCCAGTTGGAAAACACTTTATTCAGGTATGCACAACTACTCCATGCATGATTAGAGGAGCTTATAAACTTGTTGAAGCATGCAAGGAGAAAATTTCAGAAAATGAAAGTGAATTATCTGCTGATAAGTCTTGCTCCTGGATGGAAGTTGAGTGTTTGGGTGCATGTGTTAATGCTCCGATGATGCAAATTAATGATGAATATTATGAAGACCTTGATAAAGAAAAAACTTTAAAGATTTTAGATGAGATACTTGATGGTAAGACACCAAAGCCAGGATCGTACAGAGGAAGAGTTAATAATGAACCTGAAAATAACAGAAAAACACTTTTGGATTTAATAAATGCTTAAAGATAAAGATAGAATATTTCAAAACTTATATAATGACAAAGGTTCAGACGTTGAGTCTTCTAAAAATAGAGGTGACTGGGTAGACACTGCTGAAATAATAAAAAAAGGTAGAGAATGGATTATAGATGAGGTTAAATCTTCTGAGCTAAGAGGAAGAGGTGGTGCTGGATTCCCTACAGGACTTAAATGGTCTTTTGCACCAAAAGAACTTGGTTCTAGATCTCACTATCTAGTTATAAATGGTGATGAATCAGAACCTGGCACATGTAAGGATCGTGATATTTTAAGGTTTGAACCTCACAAATTAATTGAAGGATGTTTGATTGCTGCATACGCAGTTCAGGCTCATGTTTGCTATATTTATATTCGTGGTGAATATTTTATTGACGGACAAAAACTACAAAAAGCAATCGATGAAGCATATGAAAAAAAACTTATAGGAAAAAATGCCTCTGGCACTGGTTGGGATTTAGATATTTATATACACTATGGAGCAGGCGCTTATATATGTGGTGAAGAAACAGCTCTGCTAGAAAGCATTGAAGGTAAAAAGGGTCAACCGAGATTAAAACCTCCATTCCCAGCTTTAATAGGATTATATGGATGTCCAACAATAATTAATAACGTTGAAACTATAGCTGTTATTCCAACAATTTTGAGAAGAGGTGGAAAATGGTTTGCATCATTAGGAAAAGCAAAAAATACAGGAACTAAAATATTTTGTATATCTGGAAATGTTAATAAACCATGTAACGTTGAAGAAGAGATGAGTATATCTCTTAAAGAATTAATTGAAGTACATGCTGGTGGAGTAATTGGTGGGTGGGAAAATTTACAAGCCGTTATACCGGGTGGCTCTTCTATGCCTATCATACCAAAGAAAACATGCGAAACTTTAACAATGGATTTTGACTCACTTGTTGCTGAAAAAAGTGGTTTAGGAACAGCAGGTATTGTTGTTATAAATAATGACCAAGATATTATTAAGTGTATGGCAAGAATTGCAAGATTTTATAAACATGAAAGTTGTGGTCAGTGTACGCCTTGTAGAGAGGGTTCTGGATGGATGTGGAGAATGTTAGAAAGAATGGCTAAAGGTGAGGCTTCAAAAGATGAAGTTGAAATGCTAGGTGATGTTACAAATCAAATTGCTGGTCATACTATTTGTGCTTTCGGCGAAGGGTCTTCATGGCCTGTGCAAGGTTTATTAAGACACTTTCGAAAAGAAATTGAAGAAAGGAATAATATTGAACCAACAATAAAAAAAATTAATGAAGTTCCTTATTTAGTTGATCAACATTTATTGGATAAAAAAAATGCCTAAATTAAAAGTTAACAATATTGAAGTTGAAGTTGAAGTTGGTTTAACAGTCCTGCAGGCTTGTGAAAAAGCTGGGGTTGAAATTCCAAGATTTTGTTACCATGAAAAACTTTCAATTGCTGGAAATTGTAGAATGTGTCTAGTTGAAATTGAAAAATCTCCAAAACCAGTTGCATCATGTGCAATGCCTGCTGCTGAAGGTATGAATATAAAAACGAATACTGAATTTGTTGAAAAAGCGAGAAAAGGTGTAATGGAATTTTTGCTTGCAAATCATCCATTAGATTGTCCCGTATGTGATCAAGGTGGTGAATGCGATCTTCAAGACCAATCAATGTTTTATGGAGTGGATAAATCTAGGTTTAAAGAAAATAAAAGACAAGTTCCTGAAAAAAACATGGGTCCTTTAATTAAAACTCAAATGACCAGATGTATCCATTGTACTAGATGTGTTAGGTTTGCTACAGAAATTGCAGGTATAGAAGAAATAGGTGCAATAGGACGTGGTGAGGATATGCAAATAACTACTTATCTCGAACAATCAATGCAATCAGAATTATCAGCTAATGTTGTTGATTTGTGTCCAGTTGGAGCTTTAACTTCTAAACCATATGTTTTTGAAGCAAGGCCTTGGGAGCTAAAAAAAACAGAATCTATTGATGTCATGGACGCTATTGGCTCTAATATAAGGGTAGACACTTATGGATGGGAAGTAAAAAGAATTTTGCCAAGAATAAATGAAGATATTAATGAGGAATGGATTTCTGACAAAACAAGACATGCGTGCGATGGCCTATTAAACCAAAGATTAGACACACCTTACATTAAGTATAATGGAAAATTTAAAAAAGCATCATGGCCTGAAGTTTTTAATATAATTAAATCTAAATTTAAAAATACTGATAAAGAGAAAATCTGTGGGTTAACTGGCGATTTAGTTAACATGGAAACACTTTATATATTTAAAGAATTTTTTAATAAAACATTAGGATCTCAAAATTTAGAGTCTAGGAATAATCATACTTATTTAAACCCAAAAAAAAGAGAAAATTATTTATTTAATTCATCAATTAATGGAATTGAAGAGGCTGATTTTATTTTTCTTTTAGGGACAAATCCTAGATTTGAAGCAACAATTTTAAATGCCCGAATTAGAAAAGCTTATCTTCAAAATAAAACTAAAATTATTTCTCTAAATGAAATGGGTGACCTAACATTCCCATATCAGTCTTTAGATGGAAATACAGAAACTATTAAAAAAATTATTGAGAGTAAACATGAGGTATCTGATTTAATCAAACAAGCAAAGAGACCTATGGTTATAATTGGTCAATCAGCATTAAAAAGTAAATCATCAAAATACATTTTTGAATCAATCAATAAATTTTTAGAAGAAAATAATAAATTTTCTATTGATTGGAATGCTTTAAATGTTATCTCTGAAAACGCATCTACGGTAGGTGCTTTTGATCTTGGGATATATAAAACAACTAATGGTGACAATGAAGTTTTGAAAGACTTGGAAGCTCACAAGTTTGAAATTGTTTATCTTCTAGGTTTAGACAGTATTAATTTTGAGAAAAAAAATGAGTTTATTATCTATCAAGGCTCTCATGGTGATAAAGGGTCAGAAATGGCAGACATAATATTACCAGGTGCTGCCTACACTGAACAAAATGGTTATTTTACTAATTTAGAAGGTAAATTACAAAAAGCTTACAAAGCATCTTATCCACCTGAACTTGCAAAAGAGGATTGGGCAATAATAAATGAACTCGCAGAATCCATGAATCATAGAAAACTATTTAATGATAAAGATGAATTGGATAGTAGTTTAATTAACCAAATAAATTTACATATTGAAAAAAATAATTCTTTAAAATCATCCAGTATCAAAGAGGTAATTTTTCAAAATGAATTAATAACAATAGATAGTGATTATTATTATTCAAACGTAATAGCTAGAGCTTCAAAAACCATGTCTGAATGCAGAAATTTAAAAATAGATTTAAAATCTACAGGAACAGAGGGTTAACTCATGGAGTATCTTAATATAATTTTTTTACAAACTTACAAAATATTATTTTTACTGGTACCTGTTTTAGTTTCTGTGGCAATGATTGTATGGTTAGACAGACGTATTTGGGCCTTTGTACAAAAAAGACAGGGACCTAATGTTGTTGGACCTTTTGGTTTGCTTCAATCTTTAGCTGATGCATTAAAATATATTTTCAAAGAAGTTATAATTCCATCAAGTTCAAATAAAGTAATTTTTATATTAGCACCAATTGTTACTATGACTTTGGCTTTAGTTTCGTGGGCTGTTATTCCTTTCAGCGCAACTCAGGTATTGGCAGATATCAATGTTGGTATCCTTTATTTATTTGCTGTCTCTTCATTAGGTGTTTATGGAATTATTATGGGTGGATGGGCCTCAAATTCAAAATATCCTTTTTTAGGTGCTATTAGATCTGCCGCTCAAATGGTTTCATATGAAGTCTCAATTGGAGTTATTATTATCAACGTTTTACTTTGTGTTGGCTCTTTAAATTTGAACGATATAGTTATGGCTCAGAAAAATTTATGGTTTGTAATCCCATTATTTCCAATGTTTGTGATTTTCTTTATTTCTTCTTTAGCGGAAACAAATAGACCACCATTTGATTTACCAGAAGCAGAAGCAGAACTTGTTGCAGGTTATCAAACTGAATATTCAGGTATGATGTATGCAATGTTTTGGCTTGGAGAATATGCAAATATTCTTTTGATGTGTGCTATGGGAGCTATACTTTTTTTAGGTGGGTGGCTGTCACCTATAGACCTTTATCCATTTAGCTTAATTCCAGGTGCAATTTGGATGATATTTAAAATATTATTCTTATTTGTTTTGTTTGCCTTGGTTAAAGCTATCGTTCCAAGATACAGATATGATCAATTAATGAGACTTGGATGGAAAATATTTTTACCATTATCATTAACATGGGTAGTTCTAACAGCTAGCTATTTGTTCTACTTCAACTTATTACCAGTGAATTAATTATGAAAATTTCAAGAATATTTAAAACAATTTTTTTATTAGATTTTTTAGGTGGTTTAAACATTGCTATCAAAGAAATATTTAAACCAAAAAAAACAATAAATTATCCTTTTGAAAAAGGAAAAATAAGCCCAAGGTTTAGAGGTGAGCATGCCTTAAGAAGATATCCTAACGGTGAAGAAAGGTGTATTGCATGTAAATTATGTGAAGCTGTTTGTCCTGCTCAAGCAATTACAATTGAATCTTCAGAAAGAGCTGATGGTAGTAGAAAAACTACAAGGTATGATATTGATATGATGAAGTGTATTTATTGTGGTCTTTGTGAGGAGTCTTGCCCAGTAGATGCTATTGTTCAAGGGCCTAATTTTGAATTTTCAACTGAAACAAGAGAAGAGCTTTATTACAATAAAGAAAAATTACTCGACAATGGAGATAGATGGGAAAATATTTTAGCAGCTAATATTAAAGCTGATAACTCTCATAGGTAATTATGTTAGCACATGCTATATTTTTTTATACATTTTCATTTATAGCAATCGTTTCTGCTATAATGGTAACAGTATCAAAAAACACTGTTCATTCAGTTTTCTTTTTAATTTTAGACTTCATAAGTATTTCATGTCTATTTATAATGATTGGTGCTGAATTTTTAGGAATGATTATGTTAATTATTTATGTTGGAGCTGTTGCTGTTTTATTTTTATTTGTAGTCATGATGTTAAATGTAGCCCACCAAAAAAATCAGTGGTTTAGTGCAGAGAAAAGTTCAAAACATATACCTATTGGACTAATAGTTAGTGTGATAATATTTTTTGAATTAATAATAGTAATTGGTGGATGGAAATATAAACCTGATCTTGTCTCAGCTATGTCTTTAACAATTGATAAAGATATGACCAATACTCATTCAATCGGTTACGTTTTATACACAGATTACATTCATGTTTTTCAGTTAAGTGGAATGATTTTATTAGTTGCAATGATTGGAGCCATTGTTCTTACATTTAGACAAAGATCTGGAGTTAAAAGACAAAGTTATTTTAGCCAGATATCTCGTGAAAGATCTGATGGTGTTGAATTGATTGATGTTGAGAGTAATAAAGGAGTTAAATCTGATGATTAATATAGGTTTAGGTCATTATCTTACATTGGCTGCAATAATTTTCACTATCGGTATAGTTGGATTATTTTTGAATAGAAAAAATATTATAGTAATATTAATGAGTATTGAGCTTATATTGCTAGCTGTAAATATTAACCTAGTATCATTTTCAATATTTTTAAATGACATTTCTGGTCAAATATTCACCCTTTTTATATTAACTGTTGCAGCAGCAGAGGCAGCAATAGGTTTAGCAATTATTGTTGTTTATTACCGAAACTCATCAACGATTGATGTTGAAAAAATTCCCAGTTTAAAAGGATAATATGGAATTAGCTTTAATATTTCTTCCCTTATTAGCCTCAATAACTTCAGGTTTTTTTGGTAAATATTTAGGTGATAGGAATTCAGAAATTGTAACTAGTCTTTTTGTGTCAGTTTCAGCACTTCTCTCAATTATATTATTCTATCAAGTTATTGTTAACGGATATGAAAATAATGTAGCTGTAGCAACTTGGATTAACTCTGGAACATTAAATGTTAATTGGTCTATTAAAGTTGATGCTTTATCATCTGTAATGCTTGTTGTTGTAACTTTAGTTTCAGCTTTAGTTCATATTTACTCAATTGGTTATATGTCTCACGATCCTCATAAGCCAAGATTCATGGCTTATTTATCACTTTTTACTTTTTCAATGTTAACATTGGTTACCTCTGATAATTTCCTTCAGTTATTTTTCGGATGGGAAGGTGTAGGACTTTGTTCATATTTTTTGATTGGCTTTTGGTTCAAGAAAGAAACAGCAAATGCAGCTGCTATAAAAGCCTTTGTAGTAAATAGAGTAGGTGACTTTGGTTTTGCCTTAGGAATTTTTTTAATTTTTTATTTATTTGGTACTGTAAATTATGTAGAAGTTTTTAATCAAATCCCACAAATTGTTGAAAAAAAACTTTTATTTTTAGGAATGAATGTTGGAGCAATCGATTTAATTTGTATTCTTTTATTCATAGGTGCCATGGGTAAATCAGCACAAATTTTCTTACACACTTGGTTGCCAGATGCTATGGAAGGGCCCACGCCTGTTTCAGCTTTAATTCATGCAGCTACAATGGTTACTGCTGGTGTTTTTTTAGTTGTAAGATGCTCTCCAATTTTTGAATACTCACCTCTTACACTAAACATAATTACAATTATTGGAATGACTACTGCTTTTTTTGCAGCAACAGTAGCTTTAGTACAAACTGATATTAAAAAAATAATAGCATACTCAACTTGCAGTCAACTTGGTTATATGTTTTTTGCTGCAGGAGTGGGTGCTTATAATGTTGCAATGTTTCATTTATTTACTCATGCCTTTTTTAAAGCTTTACTTTTTTTAGGTTCTGGCTCAGTAATTCACTCATTTAAAGATGAGCAAGATATTAACCAAATGGGAGGTGTTTATAAAAAACTTCCATACACTTATGCATTTATGATTATTGGAACATTGGCTCTTACTGGGTTTCCGTTTTTATCTGGTTTTTATTCAAAAGATGCAATTATAGAATTTGCGTATCTCAAGGGAAATACAACTGGATATTATGCTGCTGGCATAGGAATTTTGACTGCTGTTTTAACATCAATTTATTCTTGGAGATTAATTTTTAAAACATTTCATGGTGAATATAATAATAAAAAAACCAATATTCATGAAATGCACGAGTCTCCATTAGTGATGCTTTTACCTTTATTTATACTTGCTATTGGAGCTATTTTTGCTGGTTTTTTATTTAAAGATTTATTTATTGGTCATAGTGGTGAAAATAGTTTTTGGGGAGATTCAATTAAATTTTTAAATCCTTTAAGTACAGAACATCCTCCCTTATGGTTTCTTTTAACAACACCCGCACTTGTGTTAAGCTCTATTCCGGTTGCTTATTATTTATTTGTTAAAAATAAAAATATTCCACATCAAATTGCTCAATCAAATAAGCCGTTACACAATTTTCTAATAAATAAATGGTATTTTGATGAACTTTATAATGTTTTGTTTATTAAATTTTCAAAAAAATTAGGAATCTTTTTTTGGAAGGCTGTTGATGTTAAAATTATTGATAAATTTGGACCTGATGGAGTTTCTTCACTAATTAAGACTTTATCTATAAAAGCAAGCAAGTTTCAAAGTGGATTTGTCTATCAGTATGCATTTATGATATTATTAGGTTTTTCCGCATTATTAACTTTTTTGATTTTGAAATAATGAATTTTCCAATCTTATCATCTTTAGTATTACTTCCTATAATTGGATCTTTATTTTTATTATTTTCGAAAGATAAAAATTCTAATACAGGTAAATATGTCGCCTTATTTACTTCATTTGTTAATTTTTTAATCTCTATATATCTTTGGTATCAGTTCGATCCAACTACATCTGATTTTCAGTTTGTTGAAGATAGAGAGTGGTTAAAAGGATTTATTAATTACAAAGTAGGTATCGATGGAATATCAATCTTATTTATTGTTTTAACATCACTAATAACTCCACTTTGCATAATCTCAGTTAACAATACAGTTAAAGATAGACTAAGAGATTTTTTAATTGCTATCTTAGTAATGGAAAGTTTAATGATTGGAGTTTTTTGCTCTCTTGATCTTGTTATATTTTATTTATTTTTTGAAGCTGGATTGATACCTATGTTTTTAATAATTGGAATATGGGGTGGAGCAAGAAGAGTATATTCAGCATTTAAATTTTTCTTATACACTTTGCTTGGTTCTGTTTTAATGTTAGTTGCTATAATTTCGATCTATTGGATATCAGGAACCACAGATATAACTCAGCTTTATGAACTTGGTATAGACACCAAATATCAAAATTTATTATGGTTAGCATTTTTTAGTTCTTTTGCTGTCAAAACACCAATGTGGCCTGTACACACTTGGTTACCAGATGCACACGTTGAAGCTCCAACTGCTGGCTCTGTTTTGCTTGCAGCCATATTACTTAAAATGGCTGGATATGGTTTTATTAGGTTTTCTTTAGGACTTTTTCCAGTAGCTTCTGAATTGTTTACTCCGCTAGTTTACACTTTGAGTTTGATTGCAATTGTATACACATCTCTTGTCGCGTTGATGCAAGAAGATATGAAAAAGTTAATAGCATATTCCTCAGTTGCACATATGGGTTTTGTTACATTGGGTATTTTTACAATTACCCAACAAGGTATTGAAGGAAGTATAGTTCAAATGATAAGCCATGGTTTGGTTTCGGCAGCATTGTTTTTATGTGTTGGAGTTGTTTATGATCGTATGCACTCTAGGTTGATAGCAACTTATGGTGGCTTAGTTTCAATTATGCCCAAATATTCAATATTATTTATGCTTTTCACTTTAGCTGCATTAGGCTTGCCTGGTACTAGTGGTTTTATAGGTGAATTTTTAATACTAATGGGTGCATTTAAAGACAATTTTTTAGTAGCAGTTATAGCAAGTTTGGGTGTTATTTTTGGCGCCGCATACATGTTGTGGTTATATAGAAGAGTTGTATTTGGAGAAGTTAAAAATAAAGAACTTTTAAAAATGCCTGATCTTGATAACTCGGAAAAATTTATTTTGTGGTGTTTAGCAATACCAGTTTTATTTTTTGGATTTTATCCAGAACCTCTTATTAATACAATTGAAATTTCTGTAAAAAATTTAATTGAGATGTACAATTTTAACTTAAACTTAAATATTACTGAGGTACAAAATTGATGGATAACTTAAACTTTATACTACCTGAAATTTTTATTTCTTTGTCTATAATGTTTTTATTGCTTCTTGGTGTGTACAAAAAAAATAGCTCAAATATTGTTCACAATCTTGCGGTAGGTTCTTTACTGATTACTGGTATTTTAATTTTTAATAATCCATTAGATCAAAATATTTCACTATTTAATGATGGTTACATTGTGGATAATCTTTCTTCATTTATGAAAATACTTACTATTTTAGGAGGTGCATTTGTTTTATCTATTTCAACAAGATATTTAAAAATATTTAAGATTTTTTTAATAGAATATCCTGTTTTGATCCTTTCTTCAATTTTAGGTATGATGGTAATGATCAGTTCAAATGATCTCATGGTTTTTTATATCGGTCTTGAGTTGCAATCTTTAGCTTTATATGTTTTGGCATCATTTAATCGAGATCAGTTAAAGTCATCTGAATCTGGACTAAAATATTTTGTTTTAAGCGCTTTATCATCAGGATTATTATTATATGGATGTTCTTTAGTTTATGGGTTTTCAGGATCAACTAACTTTAATGTTATTGGTGACTCAATGAACTCTTCTCATTACGGTTTAACTTTTGGAATTGTTTTTATACTTGTTGGTTTAGCATTTAAAATATCAGCTGTACCATTTCACATGTGGGCACCAGATGTATATGAAGGCTCTCCGACTGCAGTTACATTATTTTTTGCAATTGTGCCAAAAGTTGCTGCACTTACGGTATTCATAAGATTTTTATATGTACCTTTCGTTAATATGATCGATCAATGGCAACCTATATTAATTTTTTTATCAATTGCGTCTATGATCTTTGGAGCTATTGCTGCAATTGGTCAAAATAATCTCAAAAGATTGATTGCATATAGTTCAATTGGTCATATGGGTTATGCATTAGCTGGTTTGTCTACTGGTTCAAACGAAGGTATTCAAAGCTCTATTGTATACATGTCGATATACTTAGTTATGAATCTTGCTTTTTTTAGTTGCTTACTGATGTTAAAGAGAAATGATGTGTACTATGAGACTGTAGATGATTTATCAGGGTTATCAAAAAATCATCCAATTTTATCTTTATCATTGCTAGCCATTCTTTTTTCATTGGCAGGAATTCCTCCTTTAGCAGGTTTTTTTGCAAAATTTTATATTTTTAAGTCTGTTATAGAGCAGTCAATGTACTTCTTGGCCATTGTAGGCCTCTTATCAACAGTAATAGCTGCTTTTTATTATCTAAAAATAATCAAGGTTATTTACTTTGATAAAGAAAAAGAAGGTTACGACACTGATCATAATATTTGGTTAAAAGGATCGTTAACTTTTTCAACATTATTAATTCTCTTATACTTTATTTTTCCAAGCAAATTGGTGGAAATTGTATCTAGAATTAATATTATTTAATGAAATTAAAAAAGTTCAATTTTGAAATTGTAAATAGTACAAACGATCTAGCTATACAAATAATTAAAAATACCAATAACAAATCAGGAATTGTAATTGCTGATAGACAAAAAAAGGGAAGGGGTCAATATGGAAAAAAATGGACTTCTTTTAAGGGAAATTTATTTATCAGTATTTTTTTTCAAATTAACAAAGTCCAATTATCATTGAAAAATTTGACAAAAGTTAACTGTCTCTTAGTTAAAAAATTATTATCAAATTTTTATGATGGTAAAATTACAATCAAAAAACCAAATGATTTGTTGATAAAAAAAATGAAAATTTCAGGCATCTTGCAGGAGATATTAACTATATCTGGTGAAAAATTTATTGTTATTGGAGTGGGTATAAATTTAATTAAGAGTCCAACTATAAAAGATTATTTAACCACAAATCTTTTTGACTTAACTGGTATCAAAATTACCCCTAATAATGCTGCTTTAAAGCTAAAAAAAATTTACGAAACTTTTATTCCAATGTTTCCTAAATTTAATATAAAAAACTTAGATAGAAATTTAAAATGATTATTGTTGGTGATATAGGAAATACAGAAACCAAAATTTGTTTGGTAAACTCTAAAAATACCATTATTAAAAGAGTTACTTTATCAACAAAAAAAATAAGTCACTCTCTACTTAATAAATCTTTATTAGGTTTAGGTTTAAAAGACAAATCAATTAATAAGTGTTTATTTTGCAGCGTTGTACCAAAATCATTTAATAAAATTAAAAACTTTTTTAATAAAAATTATAAAATTAAGTGTCACGAGCTTAAGAAACTTAAGTTAAATAAATTGATTAAGATTAAAGTTAACTATAAACAAATTGGCTCAGATAGGTTGGCAAACGCTATTAGCGTTATTAATAACAAGGATAATTTTATAATTTTAGATTTTGGTACCGCTACAACATTTGATGTTTTGATTAAAAACACCTATCATGGTGGTGTTATTGCACCTGGAGTTAAGCTTTCACTTGATACGTTGACTGATAAGGCAACGCAAATTCCAAAGATTATTTTAAAAAAAACAAATAAAGTCCTTGGTTTAAATACTATTAGTGCAGTGAGAGCTGGTTTTTTTTGGGGTTATGAGGGTTTAATTGACAATATTGTTAATTTAATTAAGAAAGAGACCAAGATGTCCTTTAAAATAATTATTACTGGAGGATTTTCTAATTTATTCAAAAATTCAACAAAAACGAAAGTAACATTAAATAAAGATATTACAATTAACGGCCTAATCAGAGCCACCACTTTAATTAAATAAATATGAAAGATGAACTATTATTTTGCCCTTTAGGGGGCTCAGGAGAAATTGGCATGAATATGAACCTGTTTGCCTATGGAAAACCAGGTGAACATAAATGGATCATGGTTGATATAGGGGTTACATTTGCTGATGACACCTTACCGGGAATTGATTTGATTTACCCAGACCCTGGATTTATTGTAGATAAAAAAGAAGACCTTTTAGGAATTATTTTAACTCATGCACATGAAGATCATATAGGTGCAATTGCACATCTTTGGCCTCAATTAAAATGCAAAATTTTTGCAACACCATTTACTGCAGTTTTAATAAAAGAAAAACTCAAAGAAAAGAATATTGATGCAACTAATTATCTAAAAATAGTTCAATTAAATGGAACAGTAGATTTAGATCCTTTTAAAATAGAGTACATCACATTAACCCACTCAATTCTTGAACCTAATGGTCTTAGAATTGAAACCCCAGCAGGTGTAATACTACACACAGGTGACTGGAAGATTGACCCAGAACCATTGATTGGCGAAAAAATTAATTCTGACAGACTTAAAGAAATTGGTAAAGAAGGTGTCCTTGCTATGGTTTGTGATTCAACAAATGTATTTAGTATGGGAAAAGCTGGTTCAGAGCTAGATGTTAGAAAAAGTTTATTAAACATTATGGGTAGTCTTAAAAAAAGAATTGTTATGGCTTCTTTTGCATCAAATGTTGCACGTATGGAAACAGCTTTCTATTGTGCAGAAAAAACTGGTAGACAAATATCTTTAGTAGGAAGATCCATGCATAGAATATTTAAAGCAGCAAGACAATGTGGATATCTAAAAAATGTTATTGAACCTATTGATGCTCGTGAAGCAAAAAAGATTGCTAGAGAAAAAATAGTTTATCTTTGTACTGGTAGCCAAGGTGAGCCTATGGCAGCACTAATGAGAATTTCAAGTTATACTCATCCAGATGTATTCATCGAAAAAGATGATGCAGTTATTTTTTCATCTAAAATTATTCCAGGTAACGAAAAAAAATTATACAAATTACAAAATCAATTAGTTAGGGATGGCATTGAAGTTATTTCTGAGGAAAGTGAATTTGTTCATGTTTCTGGCCACCCAAATAGAGACGATCTAAGAGAAATGTATGATTGGGTTAAACCTCAATGTGCAGTCCCTGTTCATGGAGAACACAGACATATGATTGAACATATGAAATTCGCACATGAAATGAAAGTTCCACACCCTGTTCAAGTAGAAAATGGGGATATTGTAAAATTAGCTCCAGGTAAACCGCATGTTTTTGATAAAGCTCCAAGTGGTAGACTTTATTTAGATGGAAATATGAGTGTCGATGAAGATGCTCAATCAATTAAAGATAGAAAAAATATAGCTGCTAATGGATATATGGAAGTGACAATTTTAATTACACCTAAGGGTAACATTCATAAAAGACCTGTATTAACTTTTAGAGGCTTACCAGTATATGATCCTGACGAATTTATATATGAATTAGAAGAAGCAATAGAAAAAACTACTAGAACCTTTTCTATAAAAAGTAAAAAACAAGAATACAATTTAATTGATGCATTAAAAATTACATGTAGAAAATGTGCTAAAGAATTAACTGGTAAAAGACCATTTATAAATATCAATCTAGTAAGAATCTAGATGAGTTCAACAGGTCTTGCTATAATTTATATAATAATTTGGTGGATGGTTTTTTTTATAATTCTTCCAATTGACGTAAATAGGCATAAATCTACTAAAATTAATGGTGAAGATGCTGGTTCTCCTGAAAACCCAAAAATGTTAAAAAAATTTATCTATTGTACTGGTATTACAACTGTTATTTTCATGATAATTTATCTATTGATAAAATATGAAATTTTAAATTTAAGATCTATAATTAATTAAAATGTATATTTCAAAATCATTCATACCAATATTAAAAAATAATCCCTCAGAAGCAAAAATTAAATCACACCAGTTAATGCTAAGGGTAGGAATGATAAAGCAATCTTCCGCAGGTATTTATTCATGGTTACCTTTAGGTTTTAAAGTGATGAAAAAAATTGAACAGATAGTTAGAGAAGAACAAAATAAAATTGGCGCTCAAGAAATACTTATGCCAACTATCCAACCTAGTGATATTTGGAAAGAAAGTGGTCGTTATGATGATTATGGAGATGAAATGCTCCGTATTAAAGACCGCCAAGGTAGAGAAATGCTTTATGGACCAACTAATGAAGAGCTAGTTACAGATATATTTAGATCTAGTGTTAAATCTTATAAATCATTACCTCAATTATTATATCATATACAATGGAAATTTAGAGATGAAGTTAGACCAAGATTTGGAATAATGAGAGGTAGAGAGTTTTATATGAAGGATGCATATTCGTTCGATTTAAACGATGAAGACGCAACTTTCTCATATAACAAATTCTTTGTTTCATATTTAAAAACATTTAAGAGATTAGAACTTTCAGCAATACCGATGGTAGCTGATACTGGACCAATTGGTGGAAATCTTTCTCATGAATTTATTATTTTAGCAGATACCGGCGAAAGTAAAATTTTTACAGATAAAAGAGTTTTTGATTTAGATAGCGAAGGATATGTAATGGATAGACAATCTTTACAAAATCTAAGAAAAAAATATGAAAAATATTATTCTGTTGCTGATGAAAAATTTAATAAAAATGAATTTGAAGAAAAAGTATCTGAAGAAAATAGACTTATTACAAAAGGCATAGAAGTAGGTCATATTTTTTATTTTGGAGATAAATATTCAAAATCTTTAAATGCAGCTGTAGACCTTCCAGGTGGTAAAAAAGACTTTGTTAAAATGGGATCGTATGGAATTGGTGTATCAAGACTAGTTGGTGCAATTATAGAAGCAAAATATGATGAAAAAGAAGAAATAATGAAATGGCCATTCTCTGTGGCACCATATGAGCTTGCCATAATACCCATGATTAATAAAAATGACACATCGGCATTAGACAAAGCAAATAAACTTTTTAAGCATTTTGAAAGTAAAAATATTGATACAATTATCGATGATATGGATGAAAATCTTTCATCAAAAATTAAAAAATTTAATTTGATAGGTGTACCTTATCAAATAATTTTAGGAAAAAAATCAGATGGTGATTTATTAGAGTTTAAAGAAATCGGAAAAAATCCCAAAAGTTTAACCATAGATCAAATAACTCAAATTTTAACTAAACAA
>Ga0222670_1000322_pt1 | contig 21418 bp, 21 predicted proteins | sample AntAcemetagen732_FD_181148 | JGI IMG/M metagenome (GOLD analysis project Ga0222670, IMG submission 181148) | Saline water microbial communities from Ace Lake, Antarctica - #732 | ecosystem: Environmental > Aquatic > Non-marine Saline and Alkaline > Saline | place: Antarctica: Ace Lake... | reverse complement strand
CAGCCAATGGCTGAGCACCACCCATGCCACCACAACCACCGGTCAGGGTGATTGTTCCTGCAAGAGTGCCTCCAAACCTCTTCTCCGCTACCGCGGCAAATGTTTCATAGGTCCCTTGCAAAATGCCTTGAGTTCCGATGTAGATCCAGGACCCGGCAGTCATCTGCCCATACATCGTGAGGCCCATCTTTTCGAGCCTTCTAAATTCTGGCCAGGTTGCCCAGTCACCAACCAGGTTGCTGTTGGCAAGTATTACTCTTGGCGCCCACTCGTGAGTTTGGAAGACGCCAACCGGCTTACCGGACTGCACCAGCATGGTTTCGTCGTTCTTCAGGTGGGTAAGAGTGTTGGCTAGAGCATCAAAGCTCTCCCAGTTCCTGGCGGCTTTTCCGCTGCCGCCATAGACAATAAGTTCTTCGGGGTGCTCGGCAACCGAGGGGTCAAGATTGTTGTAGAGCATTCGGAGTGCAGCCTCTTGTTGCCAGCCCTTTGTGGTCAGAGTGTTGCCGGTTGCTGCCCTTACGGTACGCGCCGTTGATTTCATAACTGAAGTTCACAGCTAAGAGCCCATAACTTCAATCGAAGAACCAATAGTTGTGTCTGAGATTTCAGACATACTAGAAACATGTCCAAAATCCCGGCGGCCGAAAGAACCCTGTCTCTGCTTAGACTCATGGCCGAATTAGGGCAGCCAACAACCGCAAACCGCCTTGCCCAAAAGCTTGAGATTCCAAGGTCCAGTTGCTATCAGCTGCTGGAGGTCCTTGAATCTCAAGGCTTTGCCATTCACTTCACCGAAGACAAGCGCTGGGGGTTGGGTCTCGCCGCTTGGGAGCTTGGAAGCGCCTATAAGCGCCACGAGCCACTGGAAAGGCTTGCCAGACCGGTCATTACCAAGCTCGTTGACGAGCTATCAAAACGAGCAAACGTAGTTGGTCATCTTGGCGTGCTGGATGGCTCTGATGTTCTATACCTAATCGAACAGCGACCAATAAGAAGCCTAAAACTAGTCACCGAAGTCGGAGTGAGGCTCCCTGCCCACCTGACCGCCTCCGGCAGATCAATGCTTGCTCACTTAGGACAAAAACAGCTCATTGCCACTTTTGGTAGCGGCGAGCTTTCAAAAAGAACTTCACTTGGACCAAAAACCCTAAGGGAGCTAACTAGCCTGCTCGCAACAGAAACAAAGTCAGGCTTTGCCTTAGAGGTTGACGAAGTAACCCTTGGTTACGCGTCAGTTGGGGTCGCAATCTTGGATCGCCTGAATCACCCGATAGCGGGCTTAGCAATCACGTTGCAATCTCAAGAGCTAGAAAAGCTACAGTTAGATCAATTAGCTCAGGCTCTTTCAAGGGCGGCCGATGAGCTATCCGGAAGGTTTGGTCACAGTGGCTGAAGATCCCAAGTGGCAGCGATCAAGTTCTCTAATAACCAATGCCGAATCAGTTATTGGCCTGATTGACATTCCTGCCCACAACCTCTCAATTAGCCAAACCAATGCTCACCTCACCCCGAAAGCAATTAGAGAAGCACTGCAAAGATTTTCCACGCACTCCTATACGGCAGATAAAAACATCGCTGTTCAATCGATTCAAGACTTAGGCGAAATAACAAACCCAGAACAAAACGAACAGCAAACAATTAACACCATCGGCACCGCAGACAAAGAGCTAGTTATCGCCCTCGGCGGCGATAACTCAATCACTTATGCAGCCGCCCTTGGTGTTTATGGAACCAAGCTTTCAACCGCAGGGCTCATTACCCTCGATGCTCACCATGACCTAAGAGATGGCAACTCAAACGGCAGCCCAGTCAGACGTCTAATCGAAGCTGGCTTGAACCCTAAACAGATAGTTCAAATTGGCATCAGTGACTTTTCTAATTCTTCCGACTACGAACAGCTTGCTCACTCACTCGGCATCACCGTGATAACCAGAACCGAGGTTGCAAGCATTGGCATAGCTAGCGCTTGCAAGAAAGCGCTAGCTATCGCTGGCACCAGCCGGGGACCGATTCACGTTGACCTCGATGTCGATGTCTGCGATCAAAGCGTTGTTCCTGCCTGCCCGGCGGCAGCACCGGGCGGAATCTCAGCTTTTGAACTTCGTCAAGCAGCAAGGCTCTTAACTGCAGATTCGCTAGTTCGTGGTCTAGACATAACCGAGATCGATGCGTCAAAAGACACCGAAGACCAAAGAACCATAAGACTCGGCGCGCTTTTGGTTCTAGAAGCAGTAGCTGGCTACCTGCAGCGATAGCTAACAGCTCCAATCTGATCAATCAACTGCAGGTAATTCGGTTCAGGGCATGCGGGGGATAAACTAATGGATGTTGCGAGGTTGCAAACAGCCAGTAATTCAACCCGAAACTTGGCCTCAGCCCAAGAAAACCGAAGGGGAAAAGTGCCAAAGATCATCGTAGAGATAATGCCAAAACAAGATCTGCTTGACCCACAGGGCAAAGCGGTTGCGAATTCACTGCACCGAGCGGGCCAAGAAGAAATTTCGGCTGTTCGCATTGGAAAGCGAATTGAACTGCACTTTGATCGCGAGATTACCGACCAGGACCTAGAAATGGCTAAGGATCAGGCCGCAAACTTCCTCTCAAACGATGTCATCGAAGATGTCATCGCAATAACCAAAGAGGACTAAGACAGATGAAGATCGGTGTAATCACCTACCCCGGAACCCTGGATGACCGCGATGCCCAGCGAGCCATTCGGCTTGCCGGCGGAACACCAGTTCCGCTTTGGCATGACGATGACGATCTAAAAAAAGTTGACGCCGTTGTTTTGCCAGGTGGATTTTCCTATGGCGATTACTTGCGCTGCGGAGCAATTGCAGCAAAGGCTCCAGCAACCAAAGAGGTCATTCGGCTTGCCGCAAAAGGGCTTCCGGTTCTTGGCATCTGCAATGGTTTCCAGATTTTGGTTGAGTCACACCTGCTGCCGGGTGGGCTAATCAGGAACGAAAAGCAACACTTCATATGTCGTGACCAGAAACTGCGCGTCGAAAACAACGAAACCGCCTGGACCAGCCTGTTTGAAAAGGACCAGGAAATCTTAATCCCACTAAAAAACGGTGAGGGTGGCTACATCGCAACCGACGACACTCTAAAGATGTTGGAACAAGAAAACAGAATTGCCTTCCGTTACGTGGAAAACAACCCCAACGGGTCAATGAATGACATTGCCGGAATCACAAACGAACGCGGCAACGTAGTCGGTCTGATGCCTCACCCAGAGCACGCGGTTGAAGCAGGCTTTGGTCCAGACACTCCAACAGCAATGCGCTCTGGCATAGACGGGCTTTTGTTCTTTGAAAGCGTTCTAAAAATGGTGGTGAATTCCTAAATTGTTGGATTCCGAGGAACCAAAATTCAACGGGTCAAATGCCGCCAAGCATTCTGACAAATCACCTGTTCAGCTCGACCTAGACCAGCTTCTTGAATGTGCTCTTGACGCAGCAAACAAGGGCGCATCGGAGCTACTCAAGCGATTCGGTGGCGAACTAAACATTCGATCAAAGTCCAGCCCAGAGGACCATGTAACGGATGCCGATTTGGCAGCCGAAACTATTGTTCGAGCCGTGATTGCCAGGCATCGACCAGAAGATGCCGTTACCGGCGAAGAGCTGGATGCTAAACAAGGCAGCAACGCGAAAGTGCGCTGGAGTATCGACCCGCTAGATGGGACCGTGAATTACACACGTGGTTTGCCACACTTTGCCACCTCGGTTGGAGCGGCTTCTATTGAAACTGGTGAGTGGCTCGTTGGGGTAGTAGTCGCGCCGAAACTGGGAGTTACCTATTTCGCAAAAAAAGGCGGTGGCGCTTGGAAAATTGAAGCTGGACAAACCAAACGGATTATTGGGCCCCCTAAAAACAGAGCAACGCGGATTTTAGCAACTGGCTTTTCCTACTCTGCTGCCCATCGCGCCGAGCAGATTGAGTTTTTAGGAACACAGATCCACAACTTTGTCGATGTTCGTCGCTTGGGTTCAGCCGCGCTCGACGCTTGTCTTGTAGCTGACGGGACCGTTGATGCCTACTACGAGCTTCATACCAAGGAATACGACTGGGCCGCAGCTTTACTAATAGCTGAAGAGGCTGGCCAAAAGGTCAAGCGTGCCAGTTTTGAAGGCGACCTGATTTGGGTGAACGCTTTTTAGTCTTTGGAAAAATCTAGCTTCTTCCACGAGAGCTCGGGAATTTGAACCCGATTCAGAGAACCCTCTAATTCAACTGTTATTTCTGCCTCTTGACTTCGCATATTTGCAAACAAAATTTGCGTGGAGTTTTTGGACTTGGATCCGATAGCCCAAATTAGACCATCTGGAGATAAGCCCGACAGTAGCTGACCGCCTTGAAGGCCCTTCAGGGCAGCAATTGCCTCCTTGACTGGATATGGCTTGCCGGCAGCCGTTTCAATGCCCTTTGGTCCCCACTGTTCGAAAAAGGTGATGCTTGCCACGCCAAAAACCGCCGTGGCGGCGGCGCTTGCTATCGTCCAAGCAGCTAATTCCTGACTATTTTGACGATTATCATCTGAGCTCTGCCATTGCGCTCCGTAACCAAGGGATAGGTCCCGGACGGCAGGAAGTTGGGGTTCGGCAGTTGAAACGTCGTTGAACCTGGGCCGCAAAGTAATTGGGCCAACATGTACCGGCTTGCCAGCAGCGATTTGCACTGCCTGACTAGTAACGAGCCGCTGCATTGCCAGCGACTCCACTAGCTGCTCCGTGCTTAGCGAATGAAACATTGGAGTAATGCTGAAAGTGACACCTTCAATCTCTGGGGGCAAAAGACCGTTATTTCGATTGAGCTCTGTGAAGTGTGACCGAGCTCCGCCAATAATTGGAACTTCTACAGACTGGGCAGACAGTGCTTGCCTCAATGAACTAGTGGCTGCAGGGATGGAAACGTGGAGCAAGTTATCGTAAATCGCAATGCGCGAGATGTTTAGCAGCTTTATTGCTCCAACAAGTTCGGCTAAGTCAGACGCGGTTACGCCTGTTCGACAGTGGACCCTAAGGTCTAATTCAATGCAGCTTTCGCCCGCTCGCACTAATGCCGCATGCCAGTTCTTTGTTTCGAGATCGATTTCAACCAGAAGCAGTTCGGTCAAGGGATCGTCATTGCCGACGAGCCTGCCTAATTTTCTAAAATCCGTATTCGGCGCCGAAGATGCTCCTAGCCCGATTGCAGGAAACTCGGCAACTGCATGCAGCTGAAGCAGATTAGTTGCCCAGTCGGGCTCAGGGTTGGACTCGGTTCCGTTTTCTGTTATCGAAATCTTGAATTCTTGCCGGATTGTTTCGCCAGCACCGACCTCGAACGGAAAGGGCAGACTAAGCGGCCGACTGTAAGTTTTGTATGAAGCATCAGTCCAGTTTCGCTGATCCTCCATTTCAAAAACATCACCCGAGAAATTCATTTCCACGTCCAACCCGTCGGAGGACCAGGCAAGCGATGAAATCTCCAACGCTGGTTGGTTCGGGCTGACTTCTAAAGGAAAAACAGTGCGTTCGATACTGCCATTGTTATGGCCAACCGCTAACGAGTGACCGCTTAGCAAAGGTGGATGTAAAACATTGAATCCGACGCGATTGGCCATAAAGACACTATTGCTAGTGATTACGACCTGAAATACCGCGACATGCTCTCTGACGGAAACAGTGATTACCCCTTGAAAATGGGAGCCAAATCCTCTGGATTCTAGGTGAAGTTCAAGTTCGTCTTTGCTTTGCCCAATTTTTATAACGTCTAAATCTGGTGTATTCCAGTCTTTGTCCCTTATTAGGCATCGAACTGACCTTAGGACAATGTGACCGTCGAACCGAATGTCCGCGATTTCATCGTCTCGAACTTCAACTGACCATTGTCCTGAGCTCCAAAAATGAGTCGGAGCGTGAGACTGCTGCCAGCTTGAAGTCATTAAAGCGACGTCATTCCACCGTCGACGATGAACTGTGCCCCGGTGGCAAAGTCGGAATCATCGCTGGCTAGATACACCATAATTCCAGCAACGTCCTTTGTTTGCCCCGCCCGTCCAACTGGAATCCTGCCAATAATTGCCTCCCTTAGATCTGGATCAGTTGAGATTGGCGAGACTAAAGCTGTCTCGGTGTATCCAGGAACCACTGTGTTTATGCGGATGTTTTGACCAGCGTAAGCGGCAGCGGCAGCCCTAACCATTCCGTGGATGCCGGCCTTGGAGGCACTGTAGGCAGTGAAGGACTGCCCTTCACCGTTAAGTGCTGTTGGACTACCGGTGACAATAATTGAGCCCCCGCCAGTTTCCAGCATCGATCGAACCGCATATTTCATTGTCAGGAACGTTCCGGTCAAATTGGTGTCAATTGTGCGCTTCCAAACCTCCAGGTCTAGGTCTGCAATTTTCGCATCCTGCCCAAAAAGTTGAATTCCAGCGTTTGCAACAACCACATTTGGTGCCCACCCCATTCTGGCCAATCCAGCGAAGGACTTTTCAACCAAGCCTTCGTTTGAGATGTCCATGACCACAGCAATTGCGGTCGAGGCATATTGCTTGACCACCGCATTAGCCGCCAAAGCATCACGATCGGCAATGATTACCCTTGCGCCTTCGCTGAGGAATCGTTCGGCAACCGCTCTCCCAATACCCGACCCAGCTCCGGTAACGAGTGCGGTTTTTCCTTCGAGTCTGCTCATTGGTTACCTCTCAATTTTGTCTAGATGCAACATTGCCGCCAGATTCTTGTCTAACTCAGAGTCCTCGAACACTTTTTTCCAGTCGTCACGAATTATCGTCCTTCGACCGTAGTCCATTGCAATCATGCAGGCATCACTGAACGGGTTATCTCCTCGAAGACTATTGGCCAAAGCCACCTGTGTGTGTCCGAGCAAAATCGCCCTTGCGGCAGGCTCTGGAATGCCCATCGTATTTACAGCCTCTTCAAGTGACTCTTTAAGGAGCGCACCGATCATGCAGGCAATTGTCTCCACCAGCGTCGGCTCAAGTTGAGCCAACTGCTTGACGGTAACCCAATGGACGTCAATAACTGGGGAAAAGATCGCACGAACAGTTGCCTCGACCACTTGCTGGTCAAGCGAGTCGGTGGATTCGATTGCAGCAATTGCATCTTGGGGAGCCGCAATTCCACCAAAAGTGTCGGCATACTCCTCCGGAGTGGTTCGCTCTAGGAAAATAGACGGGTGGCAAGGATGAGTAACAGCTTGAATAACGTCTGTTCTTTTCGCCAATAGCCCTGCGTAGGCGGCAGCTGGATCAAGAGTTAGCGCAATCCCTCCAGACTTCATTTCTGGGACAAGTGCTGCGGTGACGGCCTTTAGCGCAAGATCTGGAACCGCATAAACGACTATGTCTGCATCCCTAACTGCAGCCACAGATTCCGAAAGCTGCCTACCTGAATCGGTCACGCGCTGCCGACCCGCATCGGAGTTTTCAACGTATGAGACCTGATTTTTGGTCTTGACAAGATTGTTGGATACTCGCATCCCCATTTTCCCACCGGCACCGATGACTGCAATTTTGAGTGACTCTAGATTTCTGGTCATTTGGTGCTCCTTAGATAGTTGATGCTGCCCCTTGTCCAGTGCTTTTCTTTTGCAATGGTCGCTTCGATGCTGCCTTGCCATGAAATCCAGTGTTCAATTATTTCGTTTATACCCCTGGTCCTGGGTTTCACCGTTGCAAGTAGGTGTCCGTAGTCATGTAGGCCGCTACCCAGCTTCGCTCCGCTGTAGCTGAAACCGACCCAGCCGTCGTGGCGGGAAAATTCAAAATCTTTCGCGTGAACGCTTCGGACCCAACTTGCAACCAGCTCAACGCAGTCCTTTGGGTTTTCTAGCCTCGCCACTACATTCGCTGGATCAAGGCAGATGCCGAGGTTTGGAGAATCAACGGCATTCATAATTTCAACTAAATCGCTGGTTGATATCTGTTCATAGGTTTCGATTGCTAGCACGACTCCGGCGCTTTCAAACCCGCCTACTTCTTGCTTCAAAATATCAATCGCCTCTGCTTTGGACGGCTTGAAATCGTCGCTAAAAATCATGCTGCGCACTAATTTTGCGTCAAACAGCTTCGCAACTTCAAGATACCGGCGCAGCCTTGCAGGCTCTATGCCCTTGGTTCCAAGTTCAATTTCGAGACCAAGACTCTTAGCTTTGCTGGCCACCTCTGAAATTTCCAAATCGGACATTCGGTCGAGAGGGGCAAAGTCACATATTTGAAAGAGGTTGATTCCAAGGTTTACGGTTTCCTCAAAAACTTCGGCCAGAGACAATGCACCGGGGTTAGCCTCTGACTGCTGCCAAAAGAACGCGTAACTTCCAAGCCCAATCATGGAAACTAAACGTCCGAGGTAGTTTTAGGCTGAAGAACTTCCAAAACCTCATCAAGAATTTTTACAATGTTGTCTGGGTCATGCGCAAATCTACCCAGGAATAGTCCCGACAGGCCACCATGCAATCTGGACAACAATCCAGGTCCAGCGCTTCCACCGTAAATCACACGAGAGCCCTTGAAGCGGTCGCTGGAATCCAAGAATTCAATTATTAGTGAGCAAACGCCAACAATGTGAGACTCGGGTGCCGGTGAATCGGCTCCGATCGCCCAAACTGGCTCATAGGCAACCAGAAGTTCAATTTTGTCCTCGGTTAACATGGCTCCGGCGGCTCGAATCTGATTAATGCACAATTCAGCTGCCTCCGCGGCTGAAACATGATTCTGCTCGCCGACACACAGCACTGGAATTAGATCATTGCGAACAGCAGCAGCCAGTTTTTCAGCAACATCCTGGTAGGTTTCACCAAAGAGATTTCGGCGCTCAGCGTGACCAATTTCAACGTACTTACAACCTATCTCGCTCAGCATGGCACCACCAACCTCACCGGTGAACGCCCCTTTGTCTTGATGATAGAGATCCTGTGCTCCAAGCCCCACATTGGTGCTCGCCAACATGCTGCTCACCAGTCCAAGGGCTGGCATTGATGGCAACACAAAAACTGACGCTAGGTTTTTTGAAACGGCAGGGTGAATCGCAGCGATTTGAGCAACCCGCCTGCACCAATCAAGCGTCTCTTGGTGCCCAAAATACATTTTTAGGCTGACACCGAGTATCACCGGAGTGGTTGGGATGGTCGCTGGCATCGGGCGGCCTAGTCGCAGGTTCCAGTGGATTCGTACTTGCCGATAACCGCTACTTTTTCAGCAGATGCCGAGGTTTCGTCGAATTCGTAAGTGAGCCATTCTTTTGCCAAGCGGCGAGCGAGTTCAATTCCAACGACTCGCTGTCCAAAACATAAAACTTGCGCATTATTGCTAAGAACGCCGCGCTCCACAGAGTAGGAATCGTGGGCAGTGACGGCGCGAATTCCGGGGACTTTGTTGGCTGCAATTGCAACCCCAAGACCGGTTCCGCAGATTAGCAGCGCTCGGTCTGATGTGCCGGCAGCCACTAATTCAGCAGCGGCAATAGCGATTCTGGGGTAGGCGGTGTGACCTTCGCCATCAACTCCTACGTCGATCACAGCTTCTACATTTGGATTTTTCTCAAGGTCTTTTTTTAAAATTTCCTTGTATTCGAATCCGGCTTCGTCTGACCCAATCACAATTCTCAATTTTTTACTCATCAACTACCCCAAGTTCCTTCCATTGCTTCGATAATCATTGCCATTGAAAGAGCGCCAGGATCTACAACCCCGAGGCTCTTTTCGGCGTGCGGGCGGGCACGGCCGATTTTGGGCAATAATTCTTTTGTCTTTTCAGCCGCCATCAAAGCTACTTGGGCACCAATGGTCCAACTTTCTGCAAACGTCTTACCCGCCTCAACGGAAGTTGAAAATGATTTGGAGAATGGCTCCAAGGTGTCAATCAGGGTTTTGTCGCCCAGCTGAGCCTTACCAAAGTTTTGAACGTTTTCCAGCGCCTTGTGGAGCCCAAGGGCAACTTGCTTAGCGGTTATTGCGCTTTCGTTATCCAGGTCCGAAGCGATGGAAGAAAGAATCACGCCCCAAATCACGCCCGAAGTCCCACCTGCCTCGTCGGACCAAGAATCTGCGGCCGCGTTTAGTGTCGCTGCGGCGCCTGCACCGCTTTCAACCGCGGCGCTAACCGCGTCAAATGCCGCGTTTACTCCGCGCTGCATGCCAATACCGTGATCCCCGTCACCGGCAATCGCGTCTAGTCGTCCCAGTTCTTCGAATTGGTCCTCGATTACCCGCTTTGCTGCCTCGAAGGCTAGAAGTATTTTTCTGCTCTCGCCAACCGAAACTTCGGTGCCCTTCACTAGCACCTCAATGGTCTGGGTTGGATCAAAGAATCCCTGACTGTCTTCGCTGCCGGCAACGACCACGCCCTTGCGGTAAGCAGGGGTGCTTGACGGTGCAGTCCAAGCTTGTTCGAGCTGTGAATCCAACCAGCACAGGGTCAGAGAGACGCCGGCCATGTCAAAACTAGTTACCAGTTCGCCGACTTCTGGCTCGATAATTTCAATGCCGGTTGCCAGGAGAATTTCATTGACCTTTCGGTACAAAACAAATAGCTCCTCATACTTAACCGATCCAAGACCGGACAGGACCAACGCTGCTCTTGAGCCCCTTGGAATAATCTTGGCGGGTAAATCGCCCAGGATTTTCTCGACCAAAATCTCAGCGAGCTCGTCTGCGCTTGGTCTAGGCAGCGAGTAGAGACCAGGTTCGCCGTGAATGCCCATGCCAACTTCCATCAGCCCGTCTTCGACGGTGAATAGCGGTTCGGTTGCGCCCGGCAAGATACAGCCGGAGAAAGCAACCCCGATGGTACGGGTGCGATTATTGGCGTGTGCCGCAAAATGGGCTACTTCTTTGAGGTTTTTTCCCTGCTCCGCTGCCCAGCTGGCAGCTTTAAAAACTATTAGGTCGCCGGCGATGCCGCGACGCTTGTGGATTTCTTCAGTGGATGCAGAAGCGATGTCATCCGTAACGGCCACTGAGTCCACTTCAAAACCTTCGGAACGAAGGCGCTCTTGGGCCTGGTTGAAGTTCAAAACATCGCCCGCGTAATTGCCGTAACAGAAAAGAATTCCACCCGAATTACTTGCTGTTTTGGCGACGCTATAAATCTGCTGGGTTGAAGGAGAAGCGAAGACATTTCCCAGTGCGGCGCCATGTGCCAAACCCTGCCCGACCAGGCCGCCAAAGGCGGGATAGTGGCCCGAACCGCCTCCTATTACCACGGCCACTTGACCAGAAACTGGGCGCATCCTTCGAACTACTCCACCGCGAACTGGGGCTACCCATGAAGCGAATGCGAGTGCAAATCCTTCGTGCGATTCAGCGGCGAAGTCTTTGGGGTCATTGTGTAGGTAAGTCATTTTCTTTCAGTTTCTTTGAAAAGAAGTTGGGCCGCTGCCGTAAAGCAACGGCCCAACTGCTTTTTTATGGGGTTTGAATCAATTAGCCTTCAAGCGCCCATGATGTGTACTTTGAGACGTTTTCTGGGCTGATTAGAACACAGTCAACAGTCTGCTTCTCATCTGCAACACCAGTGCTGCCGGTGGTTAGGTATGAGTGTGCTTGAGCAACGGCCATCATTGCCAAGTTAGCAATCGGCTGCAAGACGGTGTAAGCCATCTTGCCGGTAACGATTGCAGCTGCAGCGTCGGCGTTGCCGTCGAAGCCACCAACTACAACGTCGGTACGACCAGCAGCCTCAAGTGCGGCAATTGCTCCAAGGGCCATCTCGTCGTTACCAGCGATTACACCCTTAAGGTTCGGGTGAGCCTGTAGCAGTGAGTCCATCTTGTCCTTACCGGTTGCACGGTCCCAGTTGGCTACTTCCATGCCAACGTTGGTCATGTCTGGGTACTGAGATATAACCGACTTGTAACCTTCTGAACGAACGCCAGCGTTGTTGTCAGTTGGGTTACCGAATAGTTCTACGTATTCACCGGTCATGCCCATTGCCTGAGCAAATAGCTCTGCACCAAGCGCTGCACCCTGAGCGTTGTTTGAAACGATCTGGGACTTTGCAATTCCGGTCTGGTTTATTTCAGCGTTTACTAGGAATACAGGAATGCCTGCATCGGTCGCGCGCTGAACGGCGCCAATTGACTCGTCCGCACCAGCTGGGTCAAGAATGATAGCAACCGCACCCGACGCAATGGCGGTGTCGATTAGCTGGTTCTGAGCAACTGGGTCGTTCTTGTGGTCTGCAACTGTGGTGGTGTAACCAAGTGCTTCAGCCTCTGCCTTGGCAGTGTCAGCCTCCGCAGCCCAGAAAGGGTTTGCCTGGTCAACGGTGATGATTGCAATCAAACCACCCTCTGCGACAACCTCTGCGGCCGCCGAGGTTGGTGTTGTTGTTGCTTCTTCCGCTGCAGGTGCACAAGCTGCAAGCGACACAGCAAGGATTGACGCGCCAGCAATTGCTAGCATTTTCTTCAACATTTCGTACCTTTCATTGATTGATTTGTTCCAAACAGGTGGCTGTTAGGAATTTTCGTTAGTTGCTTCGTTTCTGAAGACACTCCCGAATTTTTTTGGTTTATTTAGGTCTTTTTTCTTGGTGACCTTTGTTTTTTGCTGCGCCTGGTCAATAGCAACGGCAAGGATGATTACCGTACCCTTGATCACCATCTTCCAGAACTCTGAGACACCCACGATTACCAGGCCGTCGGCCAAGAAACCAATTACAAATGCACCAAGAATGGTTCCTCGAACATTTCCTCGTCCACCGGAAAGTGCCGCTCCACCGATCACAACGGCTGCGATTGCGTTCAGCTCGAATGTTTCACCGGTCTGCGGTGTCGCAGCAGTCAGTTCGGATGCTAGGACTATGCCCACTACTGCAGAACAAAAGCCAGAAATGATGTAGGTGGTTCGCTTGATTCTGTCCACCGGCACTCCGGCTAGGCCGGCGGCTCTTTCATTACCGCCAACTGCATAAAGACGACGACCGAAGGCAGTTCTTGTCAAAAGCAGCGAGGCAAGAATAGCCATCAAAATCATGAACCATACTCCAGGAGCTACCCCTAAAAAGGAGTCCTGCCCAAGGATCATAAAACCAGTGTTACCGAGTGCGGGGTCACCTTGAAGCTTCGGAAAGGTTTTACCATCAGCAATTAGTAGTGCTGCTCCTCGAGCTACGTAGAGCATCCCGAGGGTCGCGATAAATGGTGCAACTCTGAGTTTGGTGATTAGGAATCCGTTTAGCCAGCCCACCAGGGAGCCAACCACAAGAGCAATTACGACAACTGCCCAAAGTGGCGGATATGCAACCACCTCTGTGCCAGGAATCGGCACACCACGGATAAGAAACCCTGCAACCACACCAGACAGGGCAACAATCGAACCAACCGAAAGATCAATTCCGGCCTTGAGGATAACCATGAGCATTCCAAGTGCCAACAGAGCGTTGATAGCAACGTGCTTGGTCATAATCAGAAGGTTGTCAACCGTTAGATAGTTTGGGGAAAGCGAAGCAAAGATTGCAATGATCAAAAGGAGAGCGATGAATGCCCGGCCATCAATCAGGATTTGGCCAATGCCCTTTTCGCGCAGGGCCTGAATCCGATCAGTTACTCGATTGATTGGAGTTGACATGATTTACTTTCCTCCGGCTTTCATGGTTTCTTCATTAGCGGCAGCCATAACTTGCTCGCGCTTAGATGTTTGTGGGTCGAATTCCGCAACAAACTTGCCTCGTCGCATGACAATTATTCTTGTGGCCGAGTGAAGCGCTTCACCAATTTCAGAGGTTGCAAACAAAACCGCCTGACCCTGCTTAGCCTGTTCAGCTAATAAAGCAAAGACTTCTGACTTCGCGCCCACGTCGATTCCACGAGTTGGCTCATCGAGCAAAATAGCCTTTGGCTTAGTCATCAGAATTTTTCCGATAACCACTTTTTGCTGGTTCCCCCCGGATAGAGAGGTGATTAGGGCCTCGGGGCCAGAGGCCTTCACTCTCACATCGGAAATTCTTTGGGTGACCTCTTTGGCTTCTGCCTCCCGTTGAATGAACATGTACTTCAATAATTTGCCGAGGTGCGCCAGCGACAAGTTCTCGCCCACCGTCATGGTCTGGACTAAGCCATCGCGTTGGCGGTCTTCAGGCACAAGAGCCAGACCCATGTCAATCCGGTCCGCAATACTCTTCTTTTTTAGGTCAGTTCCTTCGACCCTCACTGTTCCACTCACAGCTGGCAATCTTCCGGCCAAGGACTCGAGCAATTCGGTTCTACCCGCACCCATCAGACCGAAGATACAAACCATCTCTCCTGCGTGCACTTTCAGAGACACTCCATCAACCGCCATGCGGTTTGGGTTATTAGGGTCAGCCACGACGTAGTCATCAAACTCAAGAACCGGGACTCCAACCTTGCCAACACTTAGGTGACCTTCTAGATCTGCTTCGCGACCCACCATCTTGCTAACGACCCAGTTCAAATCGATGTTCTTTGCTTCATCGCTCGCAACCATTTCACCGTCACGAAACACCACGCAGTAGTCAGAAACATGAATCGCCTCCTCCAAGTGGTGGGAAATATATACGATTGCAACGTCTCTGTCCTTAAGTTCTTGAATGACCTTGAACAGGACCTCAACCTCGGTGGCGCTGAGTGCACTGGTTGGTTCATCCATAATCAAGATGCTGGCGTCTAACACAAGAGCTCTTGCAATCTCAACGATTTGCTGCTGGCCCAGTCGAAGATCATTGACCATTGTCTCCGGAGAAATTGGCTCCTCTAGGCGTTCCATTACCGCAATGGTTGCATTGCGTTCTGCTTCAAAGTCAACCCCAAAGCGGCCCATGATCTCGCGGCCCATGAAAATGTTGTCCCGCACCGGAAGGTTAGGAGCAAGGTTTAGCTCCTGGTGGATGATCGCAATTCCTTTGGCAACAGCATCTGAAGTTGAGGCAAAGGCCACAATCTCACCGTTTAGTTCAATGGTTCCACTGGTTGGCTGCTCAACCCCGGAAAGAATCTTCATGAGGGTTGATTTGCCTGCTCCATTTTCACCAAACAAGGTGGTTGCCTTGCCAGCTCGAATGTCGAAGTCAACGCCCTTGAGGGCTTTTGTTACGCCGTATTCCTTGGTGATGCCCCGAGCCTTGAGTACTATCCGACCCGAGGACATTAGTTCACCACTTCAAGTGAAATAGGGACGATCATAAACTGAGCGGGATTGAACAGGGAAAATGCCCCAATGATGTTGAGTGTTTTTCCGGTCAGAGTTGTTTTATCAACGGTTGATAGCACACCATCGCGAACCTTGTCGTTCAATTTAGTTCCGATATCTTGGTAGGCCAGTTGGTTTTCAAAGTCGCCGAATTTCACTTGACCGGTTACGTCTCGAAGTGCCGTGCCGTTCAGCGCTGGACCGATCTGAAGATAAACAGTGGTAGTCACGCCTTCTATCTCAAGAACCAGCAAATCCCCCTTTAGTTCGCCGGCAACAGCAGTGAACTTGGTTGGGACTGAGTAAGCGGCATTTCCGCCATCACGGTTTCCATAGGTCTCCCCGGCAGCATCCGGGTCGGCGATAATCGCGGCATCAAGCTCCGCAAGATCGACCGCGTTGGCCAAGATGTAGGGAACGATCTTGGCCTCGTAATTCAAATCGGCGTAAGCCGCAGAGTCAACTTTGGCCTTCACGCCTTTTTCCAGCAGCGTCACGTCCGCGCCCGTTACATAAGTTGTACTAAAGCCAATTGCCAGAACAGTCAGTGCAATAAGGGCTAGGGGAGTAAATCGCTTAATTTTCATAGTCATTTCGTTTTGCTTGAAAGAGGTCTGAGTCTTTATGTCTTTAGAGAAGAGTTCCGGAAGTGGCTGAGCCTGGGCGGATTTGCAACTTGCGACCTGTGCCTGCTCGGAACATGTCCATGGCGCCTGAGTATTCATCGAGCGAGAAATAGTGGCTGATCATAGGAGTGGCCTTGAGGGCACCTGCTTCAAAGAGGTCGACCGCACGGTCAAACGATGAAAGTGAGGCCATGGTTCCGGTGATGGTTATTTCGTCTCGGTACACCCTGAAAGGCGAGTAGTTAGCCATTTTGTCAGCGGCGGCGACTCCAAAGTGCAGGAATGTTCCTCCTGGCTTTACGTGGGTAAGGCCGTCTTCGATTGCCGGTATAACTCCAGTGCAATCAATAACCACGTCCCACTTTTCTCGATCTGCGTCCTGAGCACTTCCAAGGCGAGTTTCGATTCCTACATCGCGCGCTACATCCAACCTGGAAGCATTTGTATCGACAATTGTGACAGATACTGCTCCGGCACGAGGTGCAAGCTGAGCCATCATGAGTCCCATAGTTCCGGCGCCGTAAACCAAGAAATGCTTGCCAAGATCTCTAGGAATTTGGTCGTAGCCGCGCACCGCACAGGCCAAAGGCTCAATTAGCGCAGCGTGGTTCAAGTCAACTGAATCTGAAAGCTTGTAGCAGTTAGCCGCAGGTGCCTTCATGAAGTCTGCTGAGCCACCATCGTTTCCGACAACTCCCATGCCCTCCCACTTACGGCAGAGGTTTGAACGTCCATTTCGGCAGTATTCACACTCCATGCAAGTGAGGGTGTTGTTGACTGTGACCTTGTCACCCTTAGAAAATCCTTTTGCCTCATTGCCAACTTCAACCACAATTCCAGAAACCTCGTGGCCCGGAATGATTGGAAAAGTTGCGCCCTCGAATTCGCCGTCAATTAGGTGAACATCGGTGCCACAAATGCCGACGGCCGCAACCTCGATAATAAGGTCTTTTGGACCAGGAGTCGGATCTGGGAGAGTTTGTACGCTTAATTTACCAACTTGCTCAAAAACCACTGCGCGCATTTATGCGATCTCCTAACAACTCTTGAAAAACCTGAACCAATAAGATCCAGTGCCCCAATTATCCGGGGCGCTTTGAAAATAATGTGTACTTTCGACCTTATGTTATTTTATTGTTACAAACTCGGTTTATATGGAACCTTACATGTGAAAAACACCATAACTTGTGAGAACTAGGATTTCTGCTCAGGGAACATCCCTAATTTGAAGCAACAACAACGTCAATGCCCTGCTTCGTCATCTTTTCGATGTCTTCAGGCCTTGTTTTAGCATCGACAATGACGTGATCAAACTCGTCGACGCGGGCTAGCGCGTGCAGGGCTCGGCGGTCAAACTTGGTGTGGTCCACCAATAATACTCGCTTGGCTGCAACCTCAAACATGGCGCGCTTTGTTGCAACGGACTCCTCGGACTGGTGGAAACACATGCCGTCCATTACCGCAGCAGTTGACATAAACAAGACATCGGCGCGCAGGCGCTGAATCGATTCTGTGGTGGTGCTTCCCATGAAGGCCGAGCACCAATTGTGAAAGGTTCCGCCAAGCGCGATCAGCTGCACGCCTCTGACACCGTTTAGCTCGTTCATCAGGGTAAGAACATTGGTAATCACGGTGACCGGACTTTTGGCAAAAAGCAGCTTCCCCATCTGCATCACCGTGGTTGAATCATCTAGGAGAAGCGACTGTCCAGGCTCAATGAACTCCATTGCCGCTCTGGCAATGGCTATCTTTGCGGGAGTCTGCTGACCCAGCCGATAAACGTCAGAGGATTCCACCAGCGTTGAGGACTGGGCCGTGGCCAGGCCCCTGCTCTTGCGCAGTAAACCTCTGTCCTGGAGCTCGTCTAGGTCTCGGTGAATTGTCATCAGCGATGTGCCGAATTGCTCTGCCAGCACCTCAATGCGAATGGAGCCCTCAGCCAGCACCGACTCGGCAATCGACCGTTGCCGTACCCGCTGTTTGCTCAGGCTAGTGTCTGGTTCTCGCGCCAAATAATCCATGATCAATCCTTAAGTGAGATCTAGAGAAGACTTTAACATTTAATTGTTAGATTGTGGACAGATTTTCAAATAGTTATAACATTTTAGTTAACACGTGAAATACTGAAACAAAGAAAGAGGCTCCGATGAAGAAGTCAGGCATTCTCAACCCCGGATTAGCCCGTGCACTTGCCACCTTGGGACACACAGACCTTATTTGCATAGCCGATGCTGGCCTACCAATACCGGATTCCGTGGAGCGAATCGACCTGACTTTGGTTTTGGGGATTCCGGCAATTGCGGATGTCCTTGAGGCATTGGCGGCCGAATGTGTATTTCAGAAAAAATTCTTTGCCGAAGAGGCTCAAGCCAAGAACAAAGAGTTTGTGGCTGAGCTCGATAGCCTCTGGCCCGATGTCCCAACCCAAGAAGTTTCCCACGAAGAATTCAAGAAGCTGGTTTCAAAGTGCCGCTTTGTAATAAGGACCGGCGAATTCAAGCCATATGCAAACGTAATTCTGGAATCAAACGTTCCGTTCTAGCAACGTCTGTTTTTAGCTAGCCTCGAGGTGGCTGGGCACCAAAGTGCAAAACCGCAGCTGTCCCGGCAACAATACCGATCTTCACCGCTTCACCAAGATTGCTGCCCCGACTCAGAGCTGCGGTCATCGCTCCAACAAAAGCATCTCCGGCACCGGTGGTGTCAACGGCCTCAACTTTTTTAGTCTCAACATGGCTGGCCTCAGCGCCACCATTTACCGAACTGTCGGCATACACCGCCCCTTTAGAGCCGAGGGTGATTACGACTGACTTCGCCCGCTTGGCAATCTCAACTGCCGCCAGCAGTGCGTCATGGGTGCTTGCGATTTCGCGCCCCAAAATAAATGATGCTTCGTACTCATTTACCACTATTGGATCGCAGACGGCAAGCATTTCGTTTGAGATCTCGGCAGCCGGCGCTAAGTTCAAGATGAACCTGCCGCCCACATCTTCGGTCACCCTCGCAGCATGCTCAACGGTTTCAATTGGAAGTTCAAGCTGAGCTAAAACAATTGGAGGTGCATCTTGAGCAAATTCTTTTATGAACCGTTCGGCATCGTTGGCGCTGACCAGTGAGTTTGCTCCAGGGGTAACCACTATTAGATTCTCGCCGGTGCCTTCGACAAATATGAAGGCGGTTCCGGTTGCTCCGTCTTTTTCCAAGACCCCGGCCGTGTCGACTCCGTAGCCTTTGAGGGTTTCCAGCGCCTGTTTGCCGTAAGAGTCGTTGCCAACAGCGCTAATCATGATTGCTCTGGTATCGGCCGCGGCCACGGAAACTGCTTGATTGCCACCCTTGCCGCCAGGTAAGTAAACAGCGTCGGTTCCGTGAACAGTCTCGCCTGGTTTCGGGAGCTTTTTCACGTTCACGGTGCAATCAACGTTGATTGAACCGACTATTAAGACGCTTTTTTGCAGGGCCATGATTAATCCCTTAGGTTTAGGTCAAGCATTACTTCGGCAATTGTAGACACAGGAGTTGTCCCTTGAAAGCTTCATTCCTAGTTGAGCCAGGCGTTATCGAGATAAGAGACATTGAAGTCCCCACGCCCGATGACGATCAAGTTTTAGTTAAGGTTGCCGCAGTCGGAGTCTGCGGTAGTGATGTTCATTTTTATGCCCATGGCAACATCGGCACGATGATCATGAGTGAACCGTTTGTTTTGGGTCATGAGATTTCAGGAACAATCACCGCAGTTGGTAAAGATGTCGACCCTGGCAGAATCGGTAATCGAGTTGCGGTTGAGCCTCAGCGTCCCTGCCGAACCTGCAAAGAGTGCAAAGCCGGCCGGTACAACCTCTGCCCAAACATTATTTTCTACGCTGTTCCTCACGTAAACGGGGCTTTCACCCAATACGTGACCATTCAAAATGACTTCGCCTTTGACCTGCCGGACAGCATTAGCTTCGAAGCTGGCGCCCTTCTTGAGCCGCTGTCGGTTGCCATCTGGAGCTGCCAACGCGCAGAGATTTCTTTCGGCAGCCGAGTCTTGATTGCCGGAGCTGGGCCAATCGGGGTAATCGTTGCTCAAACAGCTCGAGCCTTTGGCGCAACCGAAATCATAATTACCGACACCGTTGAGTCCCGTCGAAACTTTGCATTGAAACACGGCGCCACCCGCGCTATTGATCCAACCGAAGAATCTGTCCACGGTTTAGACGTGGACGTGTTCATTGATGCCACTGGGGTTAGTCGCGCAGTTTATGACGGTGTCAAAGCGGTGGGCCCTAATGGACGAGTGATCCTGGTTGGCATGGGCGATGACGATGTTCTATTGCCGGTTGACCACATTCAGTCTCGTGAAATCTGGGTTTCAGGTATCTTCCGATACACAAACACTTGGCCAACGGCGATTGAGTTAGTTGCCTCAGGCAAAGTCGACCTGGATTCTCTTGTCACCCATCGTTTTTCGCTCGATCAGGTTGAAGAGGCTCTTCAAGCACCCAAACTTCCGGGTGCGATGAAGCCCGTTGTTCTTCCAAATGGTTAAGGAGCATCAGTCCTAAAGGGACCCTAGAAATGATGGTAAATTTCAAGGGTGTTTAAAACAAAAAAACTAGAGCCAAGTGGCGTCGACACCACCGATAACGCCAGCACTGAACCAGATAAAGAACAGCCCTGGCAAGAACTCGGTCTCAAACAAGACGAGTACGAAGAAATAAAAAAGATTCTTGGTCGCAGACCAACCTCCTCGGAGCTAGCCATGTATTCGGTTATGTGGTCCGAACACTGCAGCTACAAGTCTTCAAAGATCTATCTTCGCCAGTTCGGTGAGAAGGTCACGCTTGAGATGAAGAAATACCTCATGGTTGGCATGGGTGAAAATGCTGGCGTAGTAGACATCGGCGAAGGCTTAGCTGTCACCTTCAAGGTTGAAAGCCATAACCACCCCAGCTTTATCGAACCTTTCCAGGGCGCAGCAACCGGTGTTGGCGGAATTGTTCGTGACATCTTGTCAATGGGAGCAAGACCAATTGCAATCATGGACCAGCTTCGCTTCGGTGCGCCTAACCACCCGGATACTGCCCGCGTTGTCCACGGAGTAGTTGATGGCATTAGCTTCTATGGCAACTGCCTCGGTCTGCCAAACATCGGTGGCGAAACAGTCTTTGACTCCGTCTACCAGGGCAACCCTCTTGTAAACGCGCTATCCATTGGCTCAATGAAGCACGAAGACCTGAAACTTGCCAAGGCCTCAAACCCAGGCGACTTAGTTATTTTGTTCGGAGCCAGAACCGGCGCCGATGGAATCGGCGGCGTTTCGGTCCTAGCCTCAGAAACCTTTGAGTCGACTGGCCCGACCAAACGCCCAGCAGTTCAGGTTGGTGACCCATTTGCAGAAAAAGTACTGATTGAGTGCTGCCTTGAGCTGTTTCACGCAGGTGTAGTTGCTGGAATTCAAGACCTAGGTGGTGCTGGAATCTCCTGCGCAACATCAGAACTTGCCTCAAACGGTGGCAAGGGCATGCGAGTTCAGCTGAAGAACGTGCTGCTGCGCGATGAGTCACTAACCCCAGAAGAGATTCTGATGTCAGAGTCCCAAGAGCGTATGTGTGCAGTGGTTCCGAAAAAGCGCCTAAAAGAAT
>Ga0222670_1000320_pt1 | contig 21468 bp, 17 predicted proteins | sample AntAcemetagen732_FD_181148 | JGI IMG/M metagenome (GOLD analysis project Ga0222670, IMG submission 181148) | Saline water microbial communities from Ace Lake, Antarctica - #732 | ecosystem: Environmental > Aquatic > Non-marine Saline and Alkaline > Saline | place: Antarctica: Ace Lake... | reverse complement strand
ATACGTTTCGTATGCATGAGCACGAATGCGAACTGTCATATTTTCTTCTTTACTTATTAACTATATTTTTATCTTGTTTTTATGCATATGTTAGTTCATCGTTTTTATCCTTATGTTTTACTTTATCCTTATATTTTGTCTTCTTTTTTTCTAACACTAATATCTTATCTTCCATTAATGTCATTCTTTTTGCCAAACTATTATTTACGTACTGAATAAACCACAATAAAAAAGTTGACACTAACATACCGCATAAACAGATTCGTTCAATTGCTTCCATTTTATTATTATTTATGTTTTATTTTACATGTTTACTCATTTTTACATGTTTACTCATTTTTACATGTTTACTCATTTTTACATGTGTTGTTCATATCTTCATACATACTGTTTTATGATCGTCTCCTAGCTTTACAATTGCATCCACATCACCGTTTTTTATCGCCATTTCATAATACTTTTTCATTTCTACATAGTCTTTTGTTACAGTTTGATGGTAATATCCAAAATTATACATTGCGTTTGCCGACTTTTCTTTTATCCCCATTTCATAGTACTTGGCCATTTTTAGATAGTCTTTCGTTACAACCATATTGTAAACTCCCAAGTTTACCATAGCATCACCATTTCCTTTGTTTATCGCCATCTGATAATACTTTTCCATTTCTATATATTTTTTTGTTACATTTTGATGATAATTTCCTAAATTTATCATTGCATCACAGTTTCCTTTCTGTATTGCCATTTCATAGTACTTTTCCATTTTTACATAATTATGTGTCACATCTTCATAATACATTGCAAACGACAGCATTGACTGTATATTTCCAAGACTTATGCTTTTTACATAGTACTTTTCCATTTCTGCATAATTCTTTGTTACCTTTTTGTGATATACTCCTCGAATGTTTAACTTATTCATCATGTCCAAATCTGTCGTTTCTACATTCATACTTGCGACTGAATTAAATACATTTACCGTGTCCATCTCGTCATACAATGTTGCGTTTAAATGTATGTCGTACTTTTGATTTATGTCTTTGATTGATTTCATTTGTTTATATTCTTGCACTAAAGGGGTTTTTAGTGGGTTTACTTTTCTTTGTGATTCTGCGTTTCCCATGTTTTCTATCTTTTTTACAATTGTCTTTTTTGTTTTCTTTATTGTTTCATTTTTTCCAAAAAAATGATTTATAAAATAACATTCAGTTTGCATTAAAGTTGTTATAAACATAAAAATGCAAGACCAAAACCAAGTTGACCACGTGCATATTCCTCAAACGATTATGTTTGATAATCAGTTATATTATAATTCAAAAGACTTGTTGGAATATAACCCTGTATTTTACTATGGATGTAAGTCAAAGCCCAGAACCATCATCGAGAAAAAGCACATTTCAAAGGATAATTACACATATGCAAATTTTAACAAGAAAAATAACGGATGGAAGCACAGTGATGCCGATTGTAAAAAGGCTCAACTGCTATTTACCAAAAACTGGGTCGACACAAATTATTTCAAAACTACTCCAAAAGTAGATTCCACATCCATTGTGGATGATACAGATGTTAAATATCAAGTTGCCCCGAAAATCATCGAGTTAAAAGATGAGGAAAAGTTTACCGACCAGAATGGGGAGATAATTGAGATTGAAACACGAGGTGAACAAACTGAACAAAATATTTATTTTAAAGTAGTTGATGTTGCCAAAGGATTTGGTATGAACAAATTAAATGATTCATTGTGTAATTCAAATAGCGGATTTTGTAGAGGAACTCATTATGAAACTTTTATTCAGACCATCCCCATAATTTATGGGGATGGTACGGTTAAAAGGTATTTATATTTAACATATTCTGGAATATGTCGTGTTTTATTTGCTTCTCACAATAAAGATGCCAAGCGTTTTCAAAGTTGGGCTGTTAACAAACTGTTTACCATTCAAATGGGGACTGAAATTGCAAAAAAAACACTGGGAGCAAAACTGTGTGGAGTCACAGTTAGACAGATTACTGATGTTTTTGGTAAAAACTGTGCTGACCGCTTTCCCTGCATTTACTTGCTATCCTTTGGCGGAACTGTGTCTTCTTTAAGAACTGCATTTGGGATTAACGTTGAAATTAACGACGATTTAACTGTTTACAAGTTTGGATTTACAGGTAACTTTGTTAAGAGGCTAAACCAGCATGTGTTAGCCTTTGGTAAGATGAAAGGAGTTACAATCAGCGTGGTTGCGTATCACAATATCGACACCAAGTTTGCATGTGATGCTGAAGGTGAAGTGCGCGATTTTTGTCAAACATTCGGACTCAAACTCAAGATTGACAAGTACAACGAAATTATTGCTTTGAACTCTAACCAATTAAAACTTGTTAAAAAGCAGTATAAGTACATTGGAACATCGTATGCTGGGTCCAGCACTGAATTGCAAAAAAAAATTGATGATTTACAGTTAATCATTAAAGATAAAGATTGTCTATTGAAAGACACTATTAAGACACACTTGATGGAGGTTAATGACCATATTCATACCCACTTAATTCAGTTAAAAGACAAAGACATGGTTATTAAAGATGAGGTACATCATTCCGAAATACTCGCCATGAAACTCGAAATGAATGTATTGGTTACTGAAAATACTAATCTTAAACTTAAAGAGTATTCTTTAAAGTTTGGCAATTTGTAATTTATGTAAAAAATGATTTTTTATTAACATACTTGTGCAATATATTGTTAACATGAATCTCGAATTACCTATGCGTTTATTAGATTGGATTCATCCAGATAAAATTAATTGGTCATTTTTATGTTATAATCAGTCAAAACATGCTATACAGTTGCTAGAAATAATAATTCCAGACAAAATATATTGGAACTTTTTGTCTACAAATCCGTCAGCTATACACTTGCTAGAAAAATATCCAGATAAAATATTTTGGGATGAGTTGTCTTACAATAAGTCAGCAATGCACTTGCTTGAAAAATATCCAGATAAAATTAATTGGGATAATTTGTCTGCAAATTCCTCAGCAATGCACTTGCTAGAAAAATATCCAGATAAAATTAATTGGGATAATTTGTCTTGTAATCCGTCAGAATGGGCTATGCACTTGCTAGAAAAAAATCCAGATAAAATTCATTGGTTATGGTTGTCTGCAAATCCGTCAGCCATACAGTTGCTAAAAAAAAATCCAGATAAAATTGATTGGGGTTGGTTCTCTTGTAATTCGTCGGAATGGGCTATGCAGCACTTGTTAGAAAAAAATCCAGATAAAATTAATTGGTATTGGTTGTCTATAAATCCGTCAGAAGGTGCTATGCAGTTGTTAGAAAAAAATCAAGATAAAATAAATTGGTGGAATTTGTCTATAAATCAGTCAGAAGGTGCTATGCAGTTGTTAGAAAAAAATCAAGATAAAATAAATTGGAAAAGCTTCTCTTTAAATTCACACATTTTTAAATATGATTACAAAACGATGCAACAAAACTGTATGTTGTTTAAAGAAGAATTAATGAAGAATATGTTTCATCCTCGCAATATACCCAAGTTTAAAGATTGGGGAGTTGATGGCTTTGAGTGACTTCCATTTTAATTCTGAATAATTATTTTTCGAAAAAAAATGATTTGAATTTTGCAATGTATTGCTATCACAGAAAATATGGACGAATTTACAAGGTTTCAAATTTCACTTGATCATATGCTCATTCCTCAGACTATTAATTTCGATAATCAGTTATATTATAATTTTAAAGACTTGTCAGAATATAACCCTTATTTTTACTATGGTTGCAAGTCTAAGCCCAGAACCATCATCGAGTTAAAAAATGAGGAAAAGTTTACCGACCAAAATAGTAAGATAATTAATATAAAAATGAAAAAAAAACTTATAATAATACAATATAAAGATATGGAAACCAAACCTGAATTAAATAATAAAGTTATTTCCTCTTCTGTTCCAAAGATAAAACAACCACTTATTATTGAAGAACACGATAAATGTAAAGTTAAACATATCATTAATATTTGTGAAAATAAAGAACTAATTAATATAAATTTTAAAAAATGTATTAGTGGTTACCATTTTGTAAATGCATCCCCGATTAATGAAAGCAAGTGGGAAGAAATTAATACTAGTATATTATTATCATTAGGAATTCTAATATATTATAAAAGTGATGGCAGTCATTTATCTGGTATGGATTTAAATTGTTCTCTGGGAAAACTTAGCAATAAGTCTGCGAAATATTCTAATAATAAAGGAAGTTTTGATATTAGTTCGTATAGATTGACAATGGTTTGTAGCGAAAAAAATTGTGGAACACCAAACAAAATTATAGAAGAAATCAACAGACGAAAAAACTTTGATTACTATTCAATTATTGTAAGAGATGAACATTCAAATGCCGAAAATATAACTTATGATTGGTTATTAGTCCCTAGTAATTATTTAATTTTAGACCCATCTTCTTATGTTTGGGAACCAACACTAGGAAAAAGAGGACTAAATAAAAACGCACAAGTAGGATGGAATACTAATAAAATTAATGGTTGTAAAATGTCTATCAGATTTAGTATGTCGTCTCAATTATGGATACATATTGAGATGATAGAAGATATAAAAAAATTTATTATAGCAACTACTACTGTTGAAAACAAACCTAAATATAATTATATTGATTTACATAATCAATTCAATATTTAATTATTGTCAATATTATTTAATCTTTCATTTGCTGTGTTAATATAATCATCATTAATTTCAAAACCAATAAAATTAACGTGTTTGTTTTTTGCTGAAACACACTCAGAACCTGAACCAACAAAAGGAACTACTAATAATGTATTTGAATTTTTATTTAAAGATGCTTTTATTAAAGTATCACATAAATTTAATGGTTTTTGGGTTGGATGATTCACACGTTCTTTTTTTCCTGCTCCACCTGCTAATGCTGGGAATTTTATAACATCTCTTGGTAATGCTCCTCCTTCGTGAGCAGTATATATCGTTTCTTTGTCACCATTACTAAATCTACCTACTGTTGGTTTTCTAACTTTTCCTGCTGCATTTTTTAGAAATGTTTCCGTATAAGGTTCTCTAACGTCATCACGATTAAATATTGGTTTTTCTTTGTAACAACATAAAATACTTTCATGTGTTCTTTGCCAAAAATTTAGTGATGGGGTTACTTTATTCGTATAATGCCACACTAACCATCTCACATTACAAGTTATGCGTGTTCTTATAAAAGCCAGAATTTCACTAAATCCGTATATATATAAAGTTCCTTGTGGTTTTAGTATTCTTAAACATTCACCAATCCAATCATCACACCATAATAAATAATCATCCATCTTTTGTTTGTCACTATCATTTCCAAAATCCTTTCCAATATTATATGGAGGGTCACAAATTACAATATCAACACTTTCACTTTTAATCTTTTTCATTCCAATGACACAATCTTCATTATATATTTTATTCATTTCTAAATCTTGTTCTGTTATTATTTCATTCTTAATTTCTTCTTCATCATCTTCAATCTTTTTTTTTAGTAAAGCAATTAATTCTTCTTTATGTTTTGATTTGCATTTTATAATTCCATATTCTTCACACTTCAATAAAAGTTCGCTTTTTGATAATTCGGTTAAATCCATTTCAATATCATTCTTATCAGTCATATTATTTAATTCATTTTTTTTATTATTCAATATAAAACTCATATATTTACTAAATATTTTTTTAAAGTTTGGCAATTTGTAATTTATTTTTTATAAAATTTAATTTAAAAAATTTAATTTAAAAAATGATTTTTTTATTCTTTGTTGCTCTAAATCATTATATTCCACAAAGAATAAGATGAACCTCGACAGACCTTTTCGTTATTATCAGGCCGACGCCGATCAAGCCATTTACAATGAACTTTTAACTGAAAACAAATGCGGTATTAGAATGACGTGCGGATGTGGGAAATCTCTTATCATGCGAAACGCCAAAATTAATCACGGCAAACTTCTTATCGTCTATGTGTTTCCATCTCTTTCTCTTATCGAGCAGTTTACAAGCGATTACTTGTTTGACAAACCCCGTGGCGTCGTGCTCAAAGTGTCGTCCGAACAAGAGTCCACCACCGACTCTTTCCTTATTCAAGCTTTTCTCAATCACCATTTGGAACAGAAAATTATATGCGTTACCTACCAGAGCTATGAAACCCTACTTAACTGCCTCGCTATTTCCCAGACCACCATTGACGTTGCACATTTTGACGAAAGTCATGCTGTGTGTGGCCAAACCTATCAAAAACTCATTTTTGACAATGATTCTAATAGCGTTCAGTGTGACAAGTCCATCTTTTACACGGCCACGCCTAAAAACGCCAACGGGATTGTCATGCGAGACCGACTTAACCCTGAGAACAATGCCTGTGGGAAATGGGTCTATGACTATTCTTACTTGACTGGAATGCTCGAGGGCTATCTTAATCCTTTTGATATTCGTATCGATATGTTTATGCAAAACACCAACCGCTCTCTTTACGAGTCTATTGCTCGTGCCATTATTATCAGCGGGAACTCTCGATGTCTCACATTTCACGCTGACGTTGCTACTGAGCGTGACACGTCTGTCAACAACTTTGTGGACGAACTTGATTTTATTGCCACGTTTCGCCATGTGTTGAATACTGAGTTTCCAGACAAACCCAAAAACTTATTTAAAAAAGTTCGCATGATTGCATTGACGGCCGACACTCCAATCAAGTGCTCGGCTTGCAAAAATGCTGGAATTAAAGGCAAATGCTTCAAGAAAAACTGTTGCAGATTTAACATTCTAAACAACTTGGATGCGTGTCCCGATAACGAGGTGGTTGTTTTATCGTCGTGTCAAACCATCGCAGAAGGGGTTGATACCAAGAATGCAAACATGTGTGTGTTTGTCGACCCAAAGTCGTCTCATGTTAAAATTATTCAAAACATTGGTCGCATTGTGCGAAAAATGTTTGGCGTAGACAAGCCTAATTCTACCATATTGATTCCCTGCTGGGTCGACAGAAATAACTACTTGGAAGCAGACGGCAGTCAGGAAAAACGTGACGAAATCATTCGCCGTGACATGAACCTTGGTGGCAATTTCAACGGCATTCTCAACGTCATGTCTGCATTAAAGCAAGAGGACGAAGAGTTGTACGATATTTGCCTTAACTATCCTAAATCATATTCCCCCGTTGAAATCAACCACAATCTTGAAATACAGGGCTACACCATGCTTGACCCAGTTGGCGACGGCAGTCTCGCTGAAAACTTGGAATTCGTGTCTGATACTGATTTTGATTACGATTTGTTTAACGAATGCGAGACGGACGAACAAACGCTGATGGAGTTTGCAGAAGAAAATGATGTGTGCGTTGAAGTACACAGTGACTCTTTGGAAACACCTATTGAAACATATAACCCGTCGTCTTTTGAGAATTCTTTAGAGACAGTGAGGTTGTTTAAGACGACAGATGAAAACGACGAGGTTGTGTATCAGCCGATTGTGCAAAAGAATGGCACAAAGAAAGACAAGATGGAGTTGAAACCTCCTGCAGAAAAAAAACAACGAATGCATGTTGATGTGCATACGAATGACGATGTTAAAGTCTTTTGGAATATCGTGGGGGATATAGACTTAACAAATGACATTTGCAGTTGTGTTATTGATTGCGAAGTTGTACAATATGACCCGATGAAGGTTGCAGAAGGTATTGTTGCTCGGGCTGAACTTAGACAAAATCAAGGTGGTAAATTGTTGCCCAGAGAGATGAATAAAAAGAATAGAACAACACCAGAACTTGAACAAGAATATAAAGATGCTTGTAAATTAGGTAATTGGAAACAAGCATTGAAACACTTTAATATAACAAAATGTCCAGATGAAGTGTGTGGTTATTTAGATGCTAACTTAAATGGTTGGAAAAACGATTTAGATGAAAATGCAATGACTTTTGCTCGAGATATTGTGGCTAGGGCTTTGATTAGAAAAAATCAAGGTGGTAAATTGTTGCCCAGACTAATCAAAACAAAAAATCAAACAACGTCCAAATTAAAGCAAGAATCTAAAGATGCTTGTAAATTAGGCGGTTGGAAACAAGCATTAAAAGGATTAGGTCACTCACTTTGTTCAGATGAAGTGCGTGACTATTTAGACACAAACTTGGTTGGATGGAGAACTGATTTAGATGAAAATGCAATGACTTTTGCTCGAGATATTGTGGCTAGGGCTTTGATTAGAAAAAATCAAGGTGGTAAATTGTTGCCCAGACTAATCAAAACAAAAGATCAAATCACGTCCAAATTAAAGCAAGAATCTAAAGATGCTTGTAAATTACACAGTTTGAAACAAGCATTGAATGGACAAGGAACAACACTTTGTTCAAATGCAGTGCGTGACTATTTAGACACAAACTTAGTTGGATGGAGAACTGAAGTTGATTTAGATGAAAATGCAATGACTTTTGCTCGAGATATTGTGGCTAGGGCTTTAGTTAGAAAAAATCAAGGTGGTAAATTGTTACCTAAAAATATTTACAATAAAAAAAATAGAACAACACCCGAATTAAAGCAAGAAACTAGAGATTATCAGAAATTAGGCGGTTGGAAACAAGCATTGAATGGACTAAACAACCAAAACTGTTCTGACGACGTGCGAGACTATTTAGACACAAACTTGGTTGGATGGAGAACTGATTTAGATGAAAATGCAATGACTTTTGCTCAAGATATTGTGGATAGGGCTTTGATTAGAAAAAATCAAGGTGGTAAATTGTTGCCCAGACGAATCAAAACAAAAAATCAAACAACGTCCAAATTAAAGCAAGAATCTAAAGATGCTTGTAAATTAGGCGGTTGGAAACAAGCATTAAAAGGATTAGGTCACTCACTTTGTTCAGATGAAGTGCGTAACTATTTAGACACAAACTTGGTTGGATGGAGAACTGAAGTTGATTTAGATGAAAACGCAATGACTTTTGCTCAAGAAATTGTTGCAAGAGCTAACCTTAGAGAAAGTCAAGGTAGTCGTTTGTTGCCCAGAGAGATGAATAAAAAGAATAGAACAACACCAGAACTTGAACAAGAATATAAAGATGCTTCTAAATTAAGTAATTGGAAATGTGCATTAAAAGGATTAGGTAAGTCACTTTGTTCTGATGCAGTGTGTGAATACTTGGACGAAAATCTTCCCAATTGGAGAGATGAAACTAAACCAACGAAATCCATGGCTCTACCTGCTCAAAAAAAACCAAAGGAAAAAGTTGAAACGCAGACAGAAAAGAAACAACGAGTCAAGTCGGAGATTTCCATTCTTCACCAGCGATACAAGACAATGACCTCTGCCAATTTACAAGCTGAGTTTCAAGCCTATCCAGACTTGTGGCACAAGTACCATGCAATATCGGAATCAAATGAATCCTCTTTTCCAGAAGACGATATTCCTCGCAACATTGTCATCCAGTTGTTAACCAAACTCAAGACTAAGCGAACCAAGTCTATTGTCGACTTGGGTTGTGGTACAGCACAGATTGCCCACCACTTTTGTGGAGACCCACGTTACCAGTTTATAAACTACGACCATGTGGCTATCAATGACTCGGTAATCGTAGCCGATATTTCGGCTTTACCTCTCGAAGACGACTCGATGGACATAGCCGTCCTCTGTTTGGCCATGTGGGGTAGCAACTGCAAAGACTATGTGTCTGAGGCTAATCGTGTCTTGGAAACCCGTGGATGTTTGTATATAGTAGAACCCACGAAGCGGTGGTCGGAAAAATCAGACGATGGGAATATGATTGTAGGACAAGAAGGAAACAAGCTCAGGAGTGTCTTGACAGAAGCTGGGTTCAAAGTTATGGAGCAAACTGTCAACAAGTTTAGTGTGTTTGTTTGTGTTAAAAAAGGTTAGATTAGTTTTTTTGGTTTATTTTTTGGTTTATTTTTTAGTTTTAGGTTTAGAGTTTGTTTTAGTTTTAGGTTCAAAAACAGGCTCATTAATTACATTAATTTTATCAATGTAAAAATCAATATTCATTTGTTCAAGCTGTGAATGAACTATTCCAAGCACAATTTTGTCTTTATATTGAATCTTTTGTTTGGTTTGAATAATTCCAACGCAAAACTTAAATGTATGTATGTCAATCGTATCTGTATTGATTTTATGTTTATTTAATATTTTTAAATATTCATCATATTTGGTCTGGTCCTTCAATATCAATGAACCAATAATTGTTTGAAACCCCAAACATCTTAAATCTTCTGCTTTTTTATTATGAATAAAAAGATTAAAATCTTTGTCATATAAATCAGCTACTTCACACCCATCACATAATTTTTGGTCTAATAAAATATATTTTGAATTTTCACAAACATTTTTATTATACATGGTTTCACTCGAAATCGTTTTATCCTTTCTGATTTGTAAACATTTAGGGTAATCATATGGTATTAATTTATGTTCAGTTGATAATTCTTTTATCTTTGAAAATGATTTTAAATATTTATCTAAATTAGACAAATCAACTTGTTCAAAATTACGATCAGTCAATTTTTCATTAATTTTATCATTGTCTATTATGGTTTTTAGTTCGTTTGTACATTCGTATATGAGATAACTTTGAATTTGTTCTTTGAACGTATTTTTTACATTTATTTTTTTTAAAACTACTGCCCTTTTCCATGTACTTTTGTTAAATGGATTAAAAATAAAATTGTTTAATTTAATACCTATACCTCCATTTTTTTCAAAATAATATTCATTTTCACTATATTTTACTAATACCACACGGTATTTGGTCTGGTTTTTTACTTTATCTTTTAATTTATATGTAATTCCACTTACCCAACTAGGTGTGTCTTCTTTTATTATTGAACAAATACAAACATCATCTTCAAAATTAAAGGAGGGATTGTCATTGATATATTTATTATTATTTATAATTAATGTCAAATATTCTTTAAATTGTTTCAATTCACTGTCGCCCAGCACAATCAGTCCGAACACTCCATCCATTTTTTCTGTTAAAAGTTCATTCATTGAGATGATTACGTATATTAATGCGTTGTATTCATATTGTTTTTGTCTATAGTTTGATTAGTATGTGCAACAACTCACTAAATGAAATCTCGCATATTAAAAAATGGCTGCGAAAATATGCTTAAAAATTTAACGTCGCAAAATAGACCACGAGGTTTATCCTCTACTTTTTATAAGTTTTATGAAATAATCATCTTAAAATTTAAATAAATAATTGACTAACTAACAAAGTGATTTAATCAATTCATATTTTGCGTAAATTTTTGAGTTTTACTTTCATTGTTGATTAAATCGCTTTATTAGTTCAATAAAGGAAAAATGAATTAATACAATAATAGTATAGAACATAAAATGAAATCATCCATAAAGCCATTACTAAAATGGGTCGGAGGAAAAACTCAAATAATGGACAAGTTGATGGAAGACTTTCCGAGAGAAATGAACAACTATCACGAGATATTTTTAGGAGGTGGCAGTGTACTTTTGACTTTATTGTCAAAAATCAAAAATGACGAGATAAAGGTTCGTGGCAATATTTATGCATACGATTTGAACGAACCGCTAATCTATATTTATAAAAACATTCAAATCCACCACAATGAATTATACAACCAGTTGAAAAATATCATAGACGAATTCAACAGTTGTTGTAACGAAACGGATAAAGAAAAGGTGAATAGAAAACCCGCAAGCTTAACAGAAGCAAAACTGGCGAGAGAGAATTATTATTATTGGACAAGAACCCAGTACAATAAATTATCCTTGGTCAACAAAAAAACGACACAGGGCTCGGCCATGTTTATTTTCTTAAACAAGACATGTTTCCGAGGTGTATTCCGGGTTGGACCGAACGGATTCAACGTACCATATGGCCATTACAACAATCCAGAAATAATCAACAAACCGCACCTAGACGAAATACATGCGTTAATAAAGAACGTAGTATTTTTAGCTAGTGACTTTAGCGACTCTTTAGCGAACGTGGAATCTGACGACTTTGTGTATTTAGACCCGCCATACGCACCCGAAACAAGCACTTCTTTTGTCGGTTATACCGAAAAAGGATTTGGAATAAACGAACACACAAGTTTGTTTCGGTTGGTACATGAGTTAACTGCGGCAGATAACAAAAAAATCATGCTAAGTAATGCAGACGTAACGTTGGTTCGGGATAATTTTGCTAATAGCAAGTACACAATAACGTCGATGTTATGCAAACGGTCAATTAATTCAAAAAATCCTTCGGCAAAGGCAAAGGAAGTTATCATTAGAAATTATTCTCTGTCATAAATCCACGCATCCAGCGTTTCAAAATAATTTTCGTCTTGGCCAAACAAAATGGAAACATTACTTTCTTGTAAAATAGTATTCAAGTGTATATATTTTTTTACGACTAACGACGTGACTTTTTTCTTTAAGAAATCATTCACACAATACGCATAGTGCACTTCAAACTTGTCTCCCAAAACCAGTTGGTACTCTCTTTGGAGAGATGGTCCGCTCCATAACTTGGTTTCAACTGAGCCTTCAACCCGTTGCTCTTTTTTCTCAAGTATTTTAAGGATACTTTTACCACTCGTTAAAATAATATATGCTTCATCTGGGTTGCGAAACATAGTTATGTTATGCTTTGTTTTCATATACTGTTTTAACGCTCCTTGGACAACAAATTGAATGGTTTTATCTCCCATGATTTTAGTCAAGTAGGTAGACTTGGATTTACCAATCTTACACTGAACAAAGCCTTGAGTCAACAGACGTTCTTTATTATTGGTTAGGGTTTCAAATGATTTTCCATATAAATTTGTATTAGCACCACCAGCACCAGTGCCTTTATTAGCAACAACTAAAAACGGTTTCATTTGTCTTTAATATATATTGCATGTTGTTTTAAATCATTTTTTAACAAAGTGATTTAATCAATTCATATTTTGCGTAAATTTTGAGTTTTACTTTCATTGTTGATTAAATCGCTTTGTTAGTAAAAAAATCTTACTCAAACCCATCAACTCTCCAATCTTTGAATTTGTATATATTACAAGGATGGAACCTATTCTTCATTAAGTCTTCTTTAAACAATAAACGGTTGTGTTTCATCTTTTTATAATTATACTTGAATATATTTGGATTTCTAAACATATGTTCCCAATATATTTTATCTGGATTATTTTCTAACAACTGCATGGCTGACTGATTATGAGACAAATATTCCCAATATATTTTATCTTGATTTTTTTCTAGCAACCGTATAGCACCTTCTGACGGATTTTCAGACAAACATTTCCAATCTATTTTATCTGGATTTTTTTCTAGCAACCACATAGCACCTTCTGACCGATTAATAGACAACATTTGCCAATTTATTTTATCTTGATTTTTGTCTAACAACTGCATAGCACCTTCTGACGGATTTTTAGACAAATATTTCCATTTTATTTTATCTGGATTTTTTTCTAGCAACCACATAGCACCTTCTGACCGATTAATAGACAACCACATCCAATCAATTTTATCTGGATTCTTTTCTAGCAACTGAATAGCACGTTCTGACTTATTCATAGACAAATATATCCAATTTATTTTATCTTGATTTTTTTCTAGCAAGTGTATAGCTAACGAATTACAAGACAAATACCCCCAATTTATTTTATCTTGATTTTTTTCTAGCAAGTGTATAGCTAACGAATTACAAGACAAATACCCCCAATTTATTTTATCTTGATTTTTTTCTAGCAACTGTATAGCACCTTCTGACTTATTGCAAGACAAATACCACCAATTTATTTTATCTGGATTTTTTTCTAACAACTTCATAGCACCTTCTGACTCATTGTAAGACAATTCATCCCAATTTATTTTATCAGGATTTTTTTCTAACAACTGCATAGCACCTTCTGACGGATTCCAAGACAACACATCCCAATATATTTGGTCTGTATCTATCCAATCCAATAAACATATTGGTAATTCAACATTCATGATTTATGTTTTACCTTTTATGGTTACACTTTTTTATTTCATTTTTTGTTTATGAATTAATTTGTTATTGATTAAATGCTTTGTTAGTTAATCATTATCCCCACACGTTATATGTAAATTTTTTTAAAAATTTTTCATTTTTTTTTTAATGAAGTTTTTTTATTATTAAAAAAATGATCTGAATCAACCTCAATTTGAATAATAGAGCTTGACATGCAACCTTTAACAAATTTATCCAACCGTATTAGTGACATTTCAGGTATTGATAATATACATGAAATTCACAGCGCTTCACCACTTCGACGATGGGTCAAACCAATTCCAATAATAAAAACGGTTCTATTTGACGACTACAACAGAAGAGAATATTTTATCCCAATAGCAGATGTAGTTTTAGACAATGAATTAAATGAAGCTGGAAAAAAAAAACGTAACACATTAATTCGATTTGATCCAAAAATTTCAAAACAACATTTCAATAAAAAAAATGAGTGGTTGTATTTGTTCACCATTAATGGTAGGATAGTCAAGATAGGTGGAACAAGAACTGGATTAAAAGGGAGGATTTCATCTTATTTATGCGGTCATCATATCAAAGAACGTGGAAAGTCAGGCGATTGTTCCAAGACGAATGGATTTATATATAATACCTTGGAATTTTATTTACAATTAGGATGTAAAATACAAATGTATGGATACGAATTGCCTACAATAGAAATTCCAATAAATATATTTGGTAAAGAGACAAAAATCATAGCTCAAACATTCCATGCTTACGAAAGCACGTTTTTGAATGATTATAAACAAATGTACAAAGACTATCCATTGCTTAGCGATAATTGTGACCCTGATTACAAAAATAAGTAAAATAATTATAAATTCAAATCAATAAATTTTTTTTCGTCTTCTGTAATATTAAAATAATTATAAATTTCTTGATGATTTCCAGAATATTCTATATCAGGTATAGGAAAACTTTGTAATATGCGTATATTATTGAAATTACCCCAACGACAAATATTATTTACAAATACATACAACGGATGTTGTAATATTTGAAAATAATGGTTTGCTTCTGTTTCATCACGGCATAATATAAATACGATTGATTGTGTCATTCCACATTCATCAATAAATATTTTATATTTATCAGTTGTAGAAATAAACACTTTATATCCGTCTTGAAATTTATGGGGTCTTGATGAATAAACAGTTTGCGATGGGGTGTGTATCAGTTTATATTTATACACATCATCTTTTTCATTTCTAATAAAATCGGCCTTTGTATATTTATGTAAATCACTACTGGTTTTAATCTCAAATTTTTTTAAATTTTCATCATCAATTGTTTTCGACAATATATTTTGAACTGTTTGATTGTATAACAACGGGATATATTTGCGTTCTTTTGATACAACTGAATTAATGTATTCTTTTTTTTTCCATATGCCCGAAACATTAATATTTTTATAAAAGGGGCAATTTTGTATTATATACCAAGTAAAACTTGAACCGATTTTTTTAAAATATTTTTTTGCGGTATGTATATCTAAATGAATTATTTGTAATCCTGTAATTATTTTAATCAATAAATTCCTATCCGCAAAAGACATCCAATTATCAGGAGTGATAAATAATAAATACCCATTTGGTTTTAATTGTGACAATGCCTTTTCAATGAAATCTTTTATTAAATTATGATTTTTTGATGCTCTTTTTCCATTTTCTAATAATTTAGCATAAGGCGGATTAGCAACCACTAAATCATATTTTTTTAAATTATTAAATGTAATAAAATCATGATTAGTTATTTGTAAATTATATTTATCATTACAAAACACTTTACGCACATTTTCTAATCTATCTTCATTAATATCATTAAATTCTAACATTTGTTCTACTATTGTTTGTTTATCATGATGCTTTAACAATTCAAAGAAAATTGGAATGCTAAAATTTCCATTACCACAGCATGGGTCTAATATAGACAAGTCTTTTTTAGACCATAAATCTGTTGGAATTTTATTTATCATTTCACTTACACAATCAATTGGGGTTGGTTCATCATTGCTTGATTTATAAGTGGTTTTATCTACATTTAAAATTTCATCATAATATTTTTTAATTTCATCAAAAGTAGATGTTTCAATTGATATGATGGATTCATGTGTTTTTTCTTCAGCAGAGTTATCAATAATGGATTTCTTTATTTTACTTTCATTATGCACAACACAAGGAGTTTTTCTTTTTTGATGTTGTGCATAATGAGATTTACTATTAAATTCTTTGCCACATTTTTCGCAACTGATTTTAGTCATATGTTGCTTTATAACGTATTGTAATATTATGTTTAAATCATTTTTTCAATTAAGCAACATTAAATTAAATAAAATTTTTTATTGATTAAAAAAATGAAATAAAGTGTGCTGTAAGTTTCAAATATGAAATTATCAACATACACTATTAAATATGGACCATATTATAGTAATTCCTGATTTTGTAGAAAACAACAATGTGTCATTGTTTGAAAAAATTTGGACAATGGTTGATTGGACAAAAATAAATTATTTTAAACGGCATATATGTCATTATGATGGGAGTGTTAACGAAATAAATGCAATGATAAGAATGGTAGAAACTCAGTTTGCAAGACACGTGACTGGAGTGTTTTTAAATTATTACGAAAATGGCAATGAATATGCACCATATCATGCAGACAAATATGAATCCGACACATGTTTAATCTCGTTAGGAGCAACCAGAACATTAAGATATAAACACAATACAACAAAAATAAATACAGATTATGAATTGAATAACGGAGATTTGTTGTTTATACCTGATATGTTAAACAACAATTATAAACATTCGCTGTTAAAGCGAACTAAATTAACTGAAAAAAGAATTTCCATATTACTATTTTTAGAATAAAATTATTAAACTAACCTCCGAATCTGGGTTCCAAGTTTTTTCCAAATTTTATTTGAGAAATTAAAAAAAACTTTTCTCAGATTAGATTTTGAAATCAGGGTCAGATTATACCCTCTACTTTTACTAAAATTACGATAAAAATACAGTTGTTAATCATTATTTTTTAATTATATTTAACACGATATTGCAGTTGAATAATGAATATATATTATATAGCATGTTTATTTATGTTTTATATATTATTTTACAGTTGATAAATATAGAATTTAACATTTATACAAGACGATATTGTAGTTAATTTGCGAATATATATTATATTCATGTTTATTAATGTTTTATATATATATTACAGTTGAATTAAAATAAGTAACACATTATTTACGAGACAATAATGCAGTTAATTTGCGAGTTAATTTGCGAGTTTATTTCAACCTAGTTGAATAATTTTAACTATTAATATCATGTTTATTAATGTTTTATATATTAGTTTACAGTTAGGTAAATAAATATTGATATATTTATAAAATAGTATTGTAGTTTAATTTCGATATATATTAAGTATTATGTTTATTCATGTTTTATATGATAATTATTGAATAATTATAGGAAAAAAAATATATATTAATATAAAGAAAAATTAAAAATGGTTGCCACTGATAGAATTTGTCCTGTTTGTAATAAATATTTTACATCAACTGCTAACTTTACAATACATATGAACCGTAAAAAACCTTGTATAAACCCAAATTTACCCATAGTTCCCACATTGCGTCCCAAAAACTTTAAATGTACTCGGTGCGAAGTGTTATTTGAAAGTACTCAAAGGTTAACAGCACACATGAACCGACAAAATCCGTGTAAAATAAAGCAACTTGACAAACAACTTGAAAATGAGCAATTGCAACTTGAAAATGAGCAATTACAACTTGAAAATGAGAAATTAATTGAAGAATTAACTCAGCAAAAAACGGTTATTGAACAACTACAATTGGAAAAAACATCCAATATTATGAATAATAGTCACAACACAACCAACAACACAACTAACAATACAACCAACAACATTAATATACACGTGTACGGAAAAGAAGACTTGTCGCATATAACAAACGAAATGTACAGGAAATGTATGTGTGTTCCACACAAGTCAATAGAAAAGTTGTTTGAGATGATTCATTTTTCAAAAGCCCAGCCCAAGAATCAAAACATATATGTAAGCAACTGCGATACAGGTCACATTACTATGTTAACGCAAACGGGTTGGGAAAAAGATAGTCAAGTAGTAATATTTGAAGACAAATACTATAATATAAAAGATATTTTGAGAAGTATGTTTGATAAAATGCAAGATGCAAAACCACCAACCATATCACGTAGTTTAGTAAATTACTTTAGACCCTTTGTAGAAGATACTATGGAAGAAGATTTTGAAAATCCAATAAAAAAAGCGTCTTTTGACAAAATGATGTATATTGCATACAACCACCGCCAAATACCCATGAAACAGCACAAAGAAATGGAGAAACTACATTAAATAAATAAACCAAGAATAATTGTAGGTTTTTTAATATTTGAAATGATTATTATTCAAAAACCGAGTCAAAACCATTGACTCCCCAATCTTTAAACTTGGATATATTACGAGGATGAAACCGATTCTTCATCAAGTCATCTTTAAACAATAAACAGTTGTATTTCATCTGTTTATAATCATATGTGAATATATGTGGACTTTGAAACAAAATATCAGATGTTATTTTATCTGGATTTTTTCCTAGCAACCGTATAGCACATTTTGACGGATTGTTAGACAAATAAAGCCATTTTATTTTATCTGGATTTTGTTCTAGCAACTGTATTGCACGATCTGATCTATTGTAACACAAAAACTCCCAATTAATTTTATCTGGATTTTGTTCTAGCAACTGCATGGCTGACGAATTTGTAGACAACCAATTCCAATCTATTTTATATAGATTCTTTTCTAGAAACTTTATTGCACATTCTGACGGATTACCAGACAACCGATGCCAATATAGTTTATCTGGATTTTGTTCTAGCAACTTAATAGCATCTTCTGATGGATTATGAGACAAAAACTCCCAATTTATTTTATCTGGATTTTGTTCTAGCAACCGCATAGCTGATTGATTATAAGACAAAATATTCCAATTTATTTTATCTTGATTTTGTTCTAACAACTGGATGGCTGACGAATTTTTAGACAAACGAATCCAATTTATTTTATCTGGATTTTTTTCTAGCAACTGCATAGCACCTTCTGAGTTATTTCCACACAACCAATACCAATCTATTTTATCTTGATTTGTTTCAAGCAACTGCAAAGAACCTTCTGAGTTATTGCCAGACAAATACATCCAATCGATTTTATGTTGATTTTTTTCAAGCAACCGAATAGCACCTTCTGACGGATTACCAGACAAATGTTTCCAATTAATTTTATCTTGATTTTTTTCTAAGAACCGTATAGCACCTTCTGACAGATTGCAAGACAAGTAATCCCAATTTATTTTATCTTTATTTATCCAATCCCATAAACACATTGGTAATTTTACATTCATTGTATCTTTGATGTGTTTTTGGTAAAATATTTTAATTTCATTTTTTTGTAATTTAACTCAAACAAATTGACTTTTAAATTTTTACACTAGACATTTACACTACACATGCGAGGGTTTTGAAACCTATTAGTAAAAGTGGAAGGGTTGCATTTGGCAGTTTTCATTTTGTAAATGTATGCTGTGTTGGGGAGATTATTTTTGACCAAACTATTTGTAAAGCTAGAATTTAGACCATTGGTACCTTTAATCGACGCTGCATTTTTTTCAATGGTTGTAACATTAAGCTTAAATGTGCGAGTCGCAGACGAGACGGCACCTTCTTGGGCAAAACTCGGGTTATTCGGCTTGTAAAAAACCCGCTTACAGCCACGATTGGTTGCAACTCCGATTCCGCCAGGGTTTAATTGAGGATTAAAGAGAATCATGTCCATATATGCAACGGCCGCTAAATATCGTGTTTCAGTTAAAGTTGCTTGCAAATATAATACAAATTGAGGAATTGTTTCAAGATTATTAAACTCAGTTTGAACAAATGTGTTATATTCATCAGTTCCGTCATGTAAAATATACTTGGCGAAATCAAGAATCATAACTTGCTCTGTACTACGACTGACAATACCGTTAGGGTTGCAATTGGCTACGTAAAGATTGTTGGTTGCATTAGCAGAGCCAGGCTTAGCATTAGGGTCAGTCCTTACCAGGTTTGATTCTTCTTTATTTTCGGTAATGAAATTAAACTCGCGTTGTTTAAATGTTTGGCAACGGTTGTATAGGTACATCCCAGAAGTTTGGTAGTAGTTTTTTTTAAGGTTGGTGCTTGTGGGCAGAGCACGTCGACGAGCCTTGTATTCTTCGTTGCAACAAAATGCGGGTTGCATGGTTACGGGTTCAGGTTGTTCAGTTAGGTAAGTTGTGGGAGCCCAACTAGAAATGACCCCAACACCTTCACAATTAACACATTCGTTAGTTAAGGCACTAGCTAACGAATTGTCTGCTTTTTGGGAATTTTCTTTGATAAGAAATTCGCCAGGTGAATCCATCATGGTTTGAACCATGCCACCACCACCTCCGCCTCCACCCAGACTCTGACCCTTGGAAGACTGTACATATCGATGCAGGTTGTAGTTAATTTGGTTTAACTCAGCTTGTGTAACATTATCAGATTGAGAACTTAGTTCGTGTTTGATAGACCTACCTTTGCGATAGTGTTTAATAGGTCTAGGTAAACCAAATCCAGTGGGAAACACATTACCAGGGTCTTTGTTAGTAAAAGGGCGAATGTGACCAGGAGCGATACCAACAGGATTGCTAAACTGGCCAGAGCCTTTCCATGTTTTGTACCCGCCTTGTGGTACATAGTTTCCATATGATTTCATGCCTTGAGGATAAAATGCCGATGACATATATTTAATGTATTATTGTAAGGATATAGTTTATTTTACATTATTAAATATTTAGCCAAAAATATATGATAATTGAAAAAAATGATATATAAAATAGTTAGTTTGATAAGTAAGATAAAGAATGGGAAAAAAATATAATTTGCGAAATGTTAATAAAGTAAACACCAAGTCAGATTCAGACTCTAACTCGGGGTCTAATACAGACTCAGATTCGGGTTCGGAGTCAGAGTCAAAATCAGGTTCGGAGTCAGAATCAGGTTCGGAGTCAGAGTCAGAATCAGGTTCGGAGTCAGAGTCCGAATCAGGTTCGGAGTCAGAGTCAGAATCAGGTTCGGAGTTAGAGTTAGAGTCAGAATCAGAGTCCGATCCATTAAAAATAGGAAAACCAGTAAATTTACAGTACCAAGAACTGATGAAGACTTTGTTTCCAAGCCAGTATTTAAAGAAAAAAAATCAAACTATTCACGATTTTGAAAACGATACAGACTCTTCGTTCGATTATCAAGATA
>Ga0222670_1000318_pt1 | contig 21576 bp, 23 predicted proteins | sample AntAcemetagen732_FD_181148 | JGI IMG/M metagenome (GOLD analysis project Ga0222670, IMG submission 181148) | Saline water microbial communities from Ace Lake, Antarctica - #732 | ecosystem: Environmental > Aquatic > Non-marine Saline and Alkaline > Saline | place: Antarctica: Ace Lake... | reverse complement strand
ATGCTTTCATTAAATCATCTACATTATTGCAACAATATTCATTTATATAGGGAAGCACCAGTATTTATTAGTAACTTAGATAGTGAATTGAGTCCAAACGAACATTATCTATTAGATATGGGAATGTTTCGAAAAGAATTACATAATGTAATGATGAATGAATATGATATTCGTAAAGGAGCGGATGATTGTATTCGCGATTATATATTTATGTGTTTTTTATTGGGAAATGATTTCATGCCACATTTTCCTGCTTTAAATATTCGGGCAAATGGTATCGATCTCTTATTACAATTATATAAATCATTATTCGGCAATAATAATAAGACATTGGTTTGTGAGGAATCGACTAATGATGGTAGAGACATAAATATCAAAATATGTTGGAAAAATTTGAAGCTATTTATTAAGCAATTCGGCGATAACGAAGAAGAATTATTGCTTAATATTTATAAGATTCGAGAGAAAATGGAACGACGAGTATGGCCTGAAAGCGAAGATTTAAATGAACGCATGGATAAATTTACAAGTATTCCTGTTCAATCGAGAAATGTCGAGAAATTCATTAATCCTAGAGAGAGCGGATGGAGATGGCGCTACTATAAATCGGTTTTTGGAAAGGATATTAGTGTAGAAGATAAATGGTTAAAAGATCTATGTATTAATTATTTGGAGACTCTTGAATGGACCTATAAATATTATACTATTGGGTGCGTTGATTGGCAATTCTATTACAAATATACTTATCCTCCGCTTTTTCAGGATTTAGTGCATTTTATACCATATTTCGATAATGAATTTTTGGGTGAAAAAGCAAAACATAATCCATTAGATGTAAAAACCACTCTTGCATATGTATTGCCTAATCGAAGTTTGCATATGATGGATGCTGGATTCGTGAAAAAATTGCTGGCAGAATGGGGCGATTATTATAAGGCTGATTATGAATTTACTTGGGCATTTTGCAGATATTTTTGGGAGTGTCATGTGGAATTCCCTCCAATTGATATTCAGCGATTTAACGAATGTATAAAGGGATATTAGACGGGTAAATATTTATAATATTTATTATTCGTTTTTTGATCACTATAAAAAAATTGAAATTGAAATATATAACATTTAGTAAGTCCACATCCAAGTAAATAGTCTCAAACAAACTATGAACTATTTTTATGATCTTCCAACCGAAATTCAGAGAAAGATTAAATTCTATTGTTTAAGCGGAGAGCTTTTAGACTGCATTTTAAAACGAAATGACAAGATCACTCAATATGAATCGCACCAGATTTGGTGGGGCGATGATGATACATATATATCTGAAAAGCGCAAAGAAATAAACACCGAACGATTTTGGGCGAACGCTTTTGATTTTATAGAATTAATAAGAGCGGCACATTGTCCTCTCTTCTTTATAACGATGCCTACCGAAACTCTTCTCGGAAAAATCAAGCGGAACGGGTTAATTTTACCAGAACGTCCATATTATCGCGAAATTCTAATCCAGATATTGTTAAAGTATTAAATAAAGGATGTTAATTAGGATATAAAAAATGTAGTTATAATTTTTTTTCGAATTTATTATCTTATTATCTTATTATCTTATTATCTTATTATCTTATAATAATATATATAGCCAATGTCTGGTAAACATCAGTTAACATATCCCCAATTACAGCGTGTTATTAAAGAAGATTCAAAAGTCATCCAAATTAATAAAAAAATAGAAAATTTATCAAGTAAAATAACGATTATATGGGATTTATTAGTGAAAGCATCACAATATATCGATACATTTGGTATTGAAAGTGATGGTAATATTGAAATGTTAGAAAAAGTTGAAAAAGAAAATACGCGATTATATAAAAAATATAAAGAATATGTAAATACTCTTGATGATTTAGACGAGGATTTAGAAGATGTTGTTAATGGAATTGTTGAAAAATATGATGTTATTCGCGTGAATGCATCCAAATATGCGATGAGCATAGCTCCCGGTGCTAGAGGTATTCGGCGAAAAACTAAAGGTAAACATAAGAAAAGGAAGGCGAAACGCGAAGATAAACATGAAAAGAAACGTAAAAGTAAAACCGGAAAGAAGAAATCGTGGTTCGATAAGCTGTTTGCGTAATATATAAACGATGTAACTATTATAAAATATTATAATATGAGAGAATATTTACAAATATTATAATATTTTATTATTTTAAACGGGTAATGAACTGTTTTTTACAAGATATAAGTTACTTTAACTTTTTACCAATAGAATTAATAGATAAAATAACATCAATGATTTTTGAAACAAAGCCATTTACCAATGAATTATTAAAAGAACAAATCAACTATCATTATCGTTTCGTATATGATCGGTTAAGAATTACTATTAATCAATATAAAAATTATCGTGATAGTTTTAATAACATTGTCCACTATAACGCTTATACCAGACTAAAATTTAATATGTGTTTAATAGAAGAAAATTTCTATAAACGATTTCAACTGTATCCAGAAAATGATTCCGACGATGAAAATAATATGTAGGCCTATATATTTAACTTGTTAATCGTCTCTTTAATTCGAGTATTGTTCAAATTCTCCAGTAATTCCAATGTAATAATTAAGTTAAAATCTATCTTACATATCTGATCTATATTGGTTTGATATAATTTATAAATTATTTTATCTATTAACACTATCAATAGATCGAAATTTATATAATTATTTATATTATAATTATCATCGCTGATAATATTTATTTTATTTATAATTTTCAAAATATTATTGAGCATTTCTTCTATTTTGCTTAAATAGATATAGAATTCATATTCATTATTGTACATTTTGCTAATTTTGTTCAAAATTTTTAAAATACATATATTTACAGATAGATCTTTGTTATTTCTTTGAAGATTTAAATTTAATATATCCTTGATCACAAATATTTTAACAAATATATTTATTATATTTATTATTTTTTCAATATTATCGATTTTCTTTACATTGTCTTCATTTATATTTGAGTTATTGATATTGTTTAAATTCTCTTTTAAATCAAAAATTGTTTTTTTGTAAACAAATATTATTCCATCTTTAACACTTAATTCCAAATGATTATTATCATAGTCTAATTGACTAATAAATTCAATATAATAATAGTACGCTTTGTGACAATAATATATTACTAAATCTAAATTATTAGTATGGATTAATAAAATATTGATTATATTTGATAATAACTCCAATCCTTTAATAAAGATATAATATCGGTAATTTATTTTTACATTAATAGAAATGTTATCATAAATATTATCTATATACAAATTAATATATTCATTAATTGTAATAAAATATTTTAATATAAATATATTGCTGTTTTCAGTAATATTAAAATAATAATTATCATTATTATTTATATCATAATTTTTGGTATCATTGTTTTTAGTATCCATGTTCATTATATTTATTAAATAATTATATTTAATAAATATTTAGTAATTTATTGATTATTTATTATTATTTATTATTATTTATTGATTATTTATTGAAAAATATAAGTTTAATAATAAAATGCGTAAAACAATATAAAGTTTTTTAATTTTAATCTATATAAAAATGTCTAGTGAAGAGAATTCAAATACTAATTATACATTACCGGATAGTAATATATGGGCACATATCGCAAAATTATCTATACTTGATGATAAACCTATTATGTTAGATTATTGGACAGAATCTTTAGATAAAAAGGTTGTTATTGGAGTAAGAGAAAACAGTGAAAAATTACTAGTAAAAAATTCGGAGGAATACACAAGTCCTATTCAAAAAATATTTAAAGTTCACGAATGTTATATTATTTGTACTGAAAATTCAATATATGTTACTAGTGCAAACATTTCTACCAAAAAAATATCATAAAAATGGTGAATTTTTATCCATTTTATCTAAAGCATAATCGTCTGTATACTGTTTGGCAATTTGTATATATTTATCATATTCATTTATATATAACGCTGCAATTTCTGGCACTAAAGGATCAGATGGATTTGGGTCGCTTAATAATGATAAAATACTTAACAAAATTTTATTAAGTGTTAAAACTGGGCTCCATTGATCTTTTAAAATATCTAAACAGATACCGCCTGAATTATTAATATTGCAATGATATATTTTTGTTATAAACGTTATAGTTGGAGGAGAAAACGGATAATTAGGTGGAAAATCTATTTTTAATTGAAATATTCCATTCTCATATGGGGTGTCTGGTGGACCACATATATAAGCAGTCCACATATACATATTATCATCGTTCGGATAAGCTACAATATTTAATTTAGCTAATTCGTTTGCCTGTTTGTGTTCAAATAATAATCTATTAAGAGTACTCATTATATTTATATAATGAGTAATATTTATATTTATACATAAATATAATATATTATATCATAATTATTTTTAGTGTAAATAATTTTTTTATCGAATTTAGTATCATTAATTTTACATATTTGGCGTATTATTGTTAAAAAATTATTATAATTTATTACTCTTGTTACATAAAATTGTTTTGATAAAAAATAATATTGAGCTATTTTGTCTATAAATGTATTAATGTGACTGTTATATTGTAGTTTTTTAAATAAAATTTTATTTATAATATAATAATTTTTATGATCGGTTTGTGGATCGTCTTGTTGATCGTCTTGTTGATCGGTTTGTTTAATAGTTGTACCCAATTCTAATAAAGAAAATAACATTTCAATAGGTATTTTATCTTTAAATATTTGGGATTTCATGTAATATATATAATAATAATACTATTATACATTTTATACATTTTATACATTTTATACAATTAATATTATATCTACTGTTAAAAAATACAGTATTAATAAATCTTCAAAATTATTATTTATATTAATCGTATACGTTGATAAGATTTGAATAATTAAATATTTTTTTTCTAAATCTATAGTATTATTATTTTTTAAATATGTATACATATAATCAATTATATCAATAATAGAATAACCATCATTAAATATCAGTATTAGTATATTAAATGCTTCGTCTCTTTTTTTATTAAAACATAATTCATAATAATCATTTAAATGATTAATTAACAAATTATTATTTATCATTTTAATATTAAAATCTTTTTCTACTTCTTGTAAAATTTTGTATTTTTCTAAATTATTAATTAATAATTTAATTGACTTATTTGAATACAATAATATATTATTTTTTAATGTATTGTCCAAATGCAAATTTTCATTAATACATATGTTTTCTAATATATTTTTCATAAGATTTGAATCCACATTTTTTAATTTTATATTTAATAAATGTGATAATATACCCAAATTTATTTTATTTAAATTATTGCAACTACAAATAAAATTTACGTTATGTATATAATTATCCATATGTATTTTAAAAATTTGTTGATTTTGATCGCTAAGTAAATCTATATCGTCAAGAATTATGGTTTTTCTTTTATTTTTTATTTCACACATAGATTTACAAAAACTTTTAACATCATTTTTATAAAATGATATTCCTTGTTCTTTTAAATTATTTATAAATAATACATTGTTTTTTACTTCAAATATATTGTCTATATCATAATATTTAAATAATATATTGTTTATAAGTGTTGTTTTACCGGTGCCAATATTTCCAATTATTATAATTTTTAATTCATTAGTAGTAATTAATTTTTTTATAAAATGTATTAGTTTACCATCTTCATAATAAAATTCATCGAGTGTCTTTGGTTGGTACTTATTTAATAATAAATTATTCATAATGACTGTTCAATCATAACATATAATTTTTATATAATTTTTATATTATAATAAATAATAATAAATAATAATAAATAATAATAAATAATAATAAATAATAATAAATAATAATAAATAATAATAAATAATAATAAATAATAATGATTTTAAGTTAAAAATCACTATTATATTATTATGTCAAAAACTTATTATGAAATTTTAGAAATACTACATACTGCATCTCCAGATGAAATAAAAAAATCATATCGAACATTATCATTACGTTACCATCCCGATAAAAATTCAAATAATAATAATTGTGATCAAATTAAATATATAAATGAAGCATATAGTGTATTGTCGAATGTTAAAAGTAGGTCTGATTATGATAACAAATTAGGCAATGTATTTACTAATTATGAAACGGATAAACCTAGGGGTATGTCAGGATTATACGATAATTCTTTTTATGCATATAATGGTCACCACATACCAAGCAACGACACCTGTGGTTATAACCCCAATATTGACAAATACTATAAAAATACAAATCCTAAATCCATTCATATTGTTAAAAATATTACATTTGAACAATCATTTAATGGAACTAAACTTCCAATTAACGTAACAAGAAATGTAATTGAAAACGATGAAGTATATGATGAAGTGGAAACTATATATATTGATATACCTAAAGGAATAGATAATAATGAAATTATTATAATTAAAGACAAGGGCAATTATGATAACGGTTTAACTGGACCTGTTAAAATAAAAATAAAATTAATACCTGATATATTGTTTAAACGTAAAGGATTAGACTTAATATATTTAAAAAATATAACATTTAAAGAATCGGTTTGTGGATTTTCATTTCAATTAAAACACTTGAATTCTAAATCATATACTATTAATAATGAAACCGGTATAATTATTCATAATAATTATACAACAGTAATTAATAATCTAGGATTTATTAAAGACGATGCATTGGGTAATTTAATAATTGAATACACAATTAATTATCCTGAAAAATTAGATGAATTAACTATAGAAAAATTACGCAAAATATTATAGTATTATCTAAATAATACTGTCGTTCAAATAAAGTAAATTTAAAATTAAAAAATTTACTTTATAAATTTGTAAAATTTAATGACGTTTAGACCTGCGTCTGTGAGTACGGCGAGCTTTCTTTCCGGCCTTTTTACGATGAGTTTTACTGTGAGTTCTACGTCTTTTGCGACCACCAACAAGATTTAATGCCATTTTATAATATATGAAAATATTTTATTTTAAATTAATTAAATTAATTAAATTAATTAAATAAATGAAAGTATTTGAATTCCTCGAATTCCCTAAATAAAAGTATTTGAATAATTCGACGATAATATCAAATACTTTCCTAAATTTGTATTACTATTTAAAACTTGTTCAGGATCTAACTTTGCAATCCAATTATATCTTGTCCGTTTTAATATTTCATCTCTCGGTATATATAACATATACGCATTTGAAGATAGAGTAAGTGTGTCATTGGTTAATAATGTATCAATTGTTACTGGATTATTATTTGCAATAGTACCTATTTGTTCAGAAGAAATTAAATTAACTGTTCTATTTTTAATATTCTCAGCTAACCATTCACCAACCGTTCCATTAAAATCTTGTTCTGAAGTAAAATCGCGATTATTTAATTGTTCTAAATATTCTATAAAAGTCTGTATTGTTGGACATTCTCGGAGACATCCTATTAATTTCATCGATGGTGCAAAAACCTCTAAATCATTATTATTTGCATTATTTACAAATTCTCCTACACTTGGTTTATTCGATTGAAGTATTTTATCATATAATGGTTTTATTGACTTTAAACAAATGAAACTATTTTCCATTAGCACACCACCGTACATGTGTAAAACTTTTAGTAAAGCTACGTTTCGCAAATGTTTTTTTACTGGATCACTTACACGTGTTAAATCTACATTATAATCCGGTAAAATTTTATTAAATGTAAAATCATCTATTAAACATACATGAAAATCTTTTCCACAATTATTTATAATTGATTGTATCGTTAAATATATATATGGCATATTCAATTCCGTACTACTTCTACTGCCAAAATTACACCAATTTCTTGAATTATAATTGTATTCTATATGTACCCATATAATTGGTTTCTTTATTTTTCCTAAATCTAGAATTTCGTTTTCATTATTGCCACCCAATAAATACTGTTTTACTAAAGTTAAATCGCTTCCCTTTTCCATATTATTCATTCCCGATTTAAATTTATCATAAATTAATCCTACTCCAAATAACAATACCATTGTTACTATTATATTTGACCAATTCATCTTATTTAAATTATTAATATTCATATTCATATAATATAATATGGTATAAAATAATTATAAAATATCTTATAAGATATCTTATAAAATAATTCAAATTTATTTTCTTTTCTATCATATTAATATAATCGAATCTAATGTGTTAATTGTTTTAAGTGTCCCCACCAATCGTTTGATCGTTTTTCTGTAGCTTGTTGTTGTTTAACTAATTTGAATGCTTGCTGGGTATTTATTATATTATTTGATTTACTTTCTTCACGTAATTTTTGTGTACTTTCTTTTTCTGTTAAAGGTATTATGGTTTGTCCTCTCATTTGTTTCAATTCCTCTAAATTGAAACCTTTTTTCAAATTTGTATCTGTTACCGGTACTACTGTTTCAGTATGTGCTTTCTTTAGATCCTCATATTGCATTTTACTAAATATATCACTTGAATATTCCTCTGGCCTTGAATTTGTTAAATCTGAATTATTTAAATTATTAAATTCTCGGATATCATCATATCGAGTTATCAAACTAAGCTCGCGTTTTTTTTCCATTATTTTTTCATGCATCATATTTTGCGATGTACATGCTGTATCATTTTGAATGTTATCATTTGACTTTAACCAATCACCGTATCCGCCATCGGTAAACTCATCTGTGATCTTCATTTTCTCAAACTCTCCATTAAACCATTGGTTAAAATTCTCCTTGAATTCCTTATTATTGTTTAATCTATTTAAAATCTCTCGATTACTCTTATCTAATTCAATATTCTTATTTTCATAATCTGTATTATGACTATTTGTATTTTCTCTCGATTTATCTTGAAAAATATATAATTGATATAATAATTTATATGCTTGACTAAAAAAAAGGAAATATTTCTTGTCTAATCCTGATTTATCGGGATGCATTTTTAATGTAGTCGTTTTTGCGGTTTTCATATCTTTATCTGTTAAATTATGATTTACTTGAAATAGTGTCAATATATCGTCTAAATCATAATTATCTATATTCAAATCTAGTTCTGCGTTGGAATTGTTCATAGTCATATTTATATTTATAATTAAGATTAATGAATATTATTTAATTATAAATAATTGTTTAATGTTTTTTGAGAGATTTGTATTATTATATTGATTTGGGACGTAAACTTCTTGATTTTCTGCTAGAATTATTGTTTGAACGAAGTGAAGATTGTCTTCGTAACGATGTTCTTGATGGTGTTCTTGATGGTGTTCTTGATGGTCTTCTGGGCGATGGTCTTCTGGGCGATGGTCTTCTGGGCGATGGTCTTCTGGGCGATGGTATTCTCGATGGTATTCTCGATGGTATTCTCGATGGAGATGTTCTTGATGGTATTCTTGAGGGTATTCTTGATGGAGATGTTCTTGATGGTATTCTCGATTGTATTCTGGATGATGGTTTTATATTACCTATTATCTTATTTATAATATCATCTTTATTTATAGGTAAATCTTGAATACTTTTAATACCAATATATGCTTCAAATAATATGCTTTTTAATTCGTTTATATTTTTATTGGAATTTATTTCTGCGATTTTTATAAGATCTTGAATATACATTTCTTCTACTGATGGCAAATATTTAGTTACTATTTCCCATAAATCAGCTCTACTTAAACTTTTAATTTTAATATTATTAAATGTAAAATACCGATTTTCCAATTCTATTTCACCAATAAGACGTACGAAATAGATATTATATCCATTTGCATCTATTTTATTCTCGGTTTTTTCTAATACCCGAATATAATGTGAATAATATGGTTTGTTTTCTGGATTTCGCAAATAATTATATATTGATATAATATCCATTATACTGGATAAAAAATTACTATATATCATACCTATGGTTGGTCCAAAATATTCATTATATACTACATCTGATGTATAGTTAATAGGCTTATATGATTGAAAATCTATTTTTAATAATGATTTTAATTGGCTTATAAAATTATTAATTTCTTTAATCATATCTCTAGTCACTATATTTTTAGAATCAATTGTGTTAGTTATTTCTTGGTTATCACTTTCTATATTGATAATTTTTTTATTTTTCACCAATTCAAAAAATTGAATAAACTTATTAGTATTTTCACTAATATATAGGTTTATAATTTGTTTTATATTATCAATATTTATTGGTGGACATAAAGTATTTGAATTATCATTCATCAAATTATTAACATAATCTTTATTATATGGCGTATTACTCAATATTAACTGTAATATATAACTGGTTAATACTGCTCTAAAATTGACTGAACTGCCAAATTCTAGATAATCTAAATTTGTAGCACCATAATACCTAAATAACTTAATAATATTTTCTTTTTGAGAAATCATATCTTCGAAATTTTGAGGTATACACATTGAATATTTTGAACTATCTATAAAACGACCTAAATCAGCCAATTTTTGTAATTTTCCTCCTGGCTGTAAATCTAATAAATTATGACATGCTATACAATGTCTCATAATAAATACATGTTTATATTCGGGTCCGACATATTGATCCTCTTCACCAAAATTATAATTTTCATTAAATCTATATGATGAAATAAATTCAATTTTTGGACCACCGTTTTGCCGTTTATTTATTACCAAATGTAATATATCTAAATTATCATAATTTATTTTGTCATCGAAATTATCTTTATTTAAATATTGTTTATAATCTGGTAATAATGAATCGTATTCATCCTGTAAAATGTTTTTTTTATTAACATATTGGTGTATTGGATTGAATTGTTCATTATTGTCATGTAAATATTTTAATAGATTTGTAAATGATGTTAAAAAATTTGAATGTGAAATAATTACCCGATGTTTGCTTTCTGATGAATTATTTAACAGATATTTTAAAAATTCGACCGGTTCATGATTAGAAATAATTGATTCTGATTCTTTATCATTAACTATACCGTCATCATTGCTAATTTCAATATTATAATTGTATTCTTTTTTAAAATATTCAATATCGTGATGTCTTAATTTGCAAGCATTTACTTGATCGATGTTTTTATCACCTTTTAATTCTTCACAACAATACGGTACTAAAGTATTTGATAATGTAAGTTTTTTTAATAAATTTATATTGAGATTGCCAATTTTACAAATATTTGCATTAAAATTAGTTAATGCATTTGCCAAATAAGTATGTGATAATTTGCGCCGATCATGTGTTGTCTTTTGATTTGCTGTAAAATTCTTTTTAACCGATTTACAATGTCCGTCTATATTTTTCAAGTAAATATTTTTTTTAATTCCTTTTATTCTATTTTTTTTCTTATCCGAATACGTTTTATTAAAATTTAATGTATTATAATTTGCTAAGGTTAAAGTATTGATTTTTCTTGTAGGATGTGTATTTGATAATGATTTAGATTTAGATCTTGATCTGGATAATGCCATAATTTAATATAATATAGAATATACAAATATTATATTTAATTTTCTAATATAGGTAAATTGTTAGTATTTTTCTATTCGTCTAAATTATCTTTCAAATAACTACTCGAACATAATCGTTTTATAATTTTACTATCTATACCATCTATACTTTGACCACACTTTACGATCAATTGAATGAATTCGGCCTGTTTTTTCTCGTTTTCTTCATAATCAGGATTCTCATCCATCCATTGTTTTACTCTTTTAAATTGAGCACATGATGCTTCTTTGATCGCGGTTTTAATGCGTGATTTGTCTTGATCTTTTTCCCATACATTATTTTCTTTAATATATAATGTTTCTCTTTTTATATCTGTACAATGCATCGGTCTCTCGTATAAACTGAGTTTACTCATATTTTCTATAAAAACATTACTAATACCCTCTGTTAAACCTTTGTCTTTTGTAGTCAATAAATTATCTAAAGAAATTTCTATTTGATCTAAAAAATCATTCATATTTAACGCACCTTTACATTGTTCGTTTAAAAATATATTGATATTGAACTTTTGTTTAATACTTGTATTATTATTTCCGACCTTTGGAATTAATTTGCCTATCTGATCTTGTTGTTTTATTAATAAATTCTTAAATTCTGAATTCTCATCTATTAATTTCATGATGATTGCTTTGTAATCTGTTGTCTCGTTTTCTATAATTTTATTTTCCATATTTTCTAGACTATTATTTGTTTCAGATAATATTGATGATTCTTCAAGAAATTTACATTTTTTCTTATGAACCGATAAGCTTTGGCGATGTTTGTATGACTTTCCACATTCGCAAATGAATTCTGGCGTGGCCCCTTTTGGGGCATTTCTGTCAACATTTGTCAACATTTGATGTTTATGGGTTGAAAGATGTCTTTCGTAATGTGTCTTTTTACATGTATTGAAGTTACATTTTTTACAACTAAATTTCGAGGTACTTAAAAAGGGCATTTTTGTCAACATTGCGTCAATATATTATAAAAATATATTTTTCTAAATTCTTTTGAAAAAATAATCAAATTTTTTTATCATAACACTTTTTGACTAACGAAAAACGGAATTTAGAGCGTTATGCTCTAAAAGTGATTTTTGGCATCCTAATTCCAAACTATTTTCACAGATCGAAAAATGGACATTTATAAATGTCCTTTTTCCAGGTTTTTTGACTCTGTTGAAAACCCTTTTTTTTCATGTTTTTTATTATGGTGTTAAAAAATAATAATACTATACTATATATAAGAAGAGATATCCTTTTATATAATAAACCGACAACCAACTTCCCAACACCATAAAAGTTCGCGCAAACTAGTCTATTTATTCATTTATTTATTCATTTATTTGTTCATTTATTTATTCATTTATTTGTTCATTTATTTATTCATTTATTTGTTCATTTATTTGTTCATTCATAATGTCTTTTATATAACTGCTCAAACATAATCGCTTAATTATTTTATCATCTATATCATTAATGCTTTTACCGCAGTTCTTTACCATATGAATAAAATAGTCTTGTTTATCAGGATCATCCATATAATCTGGGTTAGCATCCATCCATTGTTTCATATTTTTATATTGTGTGGCAGATACACTTTTGATAGCATCACGTATCTTTGATTTATCATTGTCTTTTTCCCATGTATCGTTCTCTTTAATGTATAATGTCTCGCGTTTTGCATCGGTACAATGCATTGGTCTTTCAAAAACACTTAATTTATTCATATTTTCTATAAATACATTTGATAGTCCCTCAGTTAACCCTCTTGACTTTGTAATATCTAAATTTTCTAGTGTAACTGTTATTTGTTTTAGAAAATCATTCATATTCAATGCATCCTTGCATTGTTCATTTAAAAATATGTTAATATTGAATTTCTGTTTAATGTTTGTATTATTATTATTATTACCCACCTTTGGAATTAATTCGCCTATTTGATTCTGTTGTTTTATTATTAAATTCTTGAATTCCGAATTCTCATCTATTAATTTCATTATTATCGCTTTGTAATCGATAATTTCATCATCATAATTTACATTTTCGATATTAGTTATTTGATTAGTCAAATTATTTTCTAAGAATTCACATATTTTTTTATGCCTTGACAAACTTTGACTATGTTTATATTGTTTACCGCACTCACAAATGTATTGGGGTTTTGTTGGGTTTTTTAATGTAGCATTGGTAGCATATATACGATTTATGTGCTTTGTCGTCATACGGTGTTTTTCATAATCTTTTAAATTAGACGATTTAAAGTCACATATATTACATATGTATAATTTGGGGTTTTTTGGGGTTAAACATGTAGCATTCTGTAGCATTTTATATATATAAATATTCTTTTCTAAACTATTTTTTCAAAAATATCTAAAAAATTATCATAACAAAAAAAATATTCAAAATTGCATTTCTTACTGATATGCTCTAAAATCATGTTTTCGGGTTTTTTTCCTCTAAACTATTTTCGCAAATCGAAAAATGGACATTTATAAATGTCCAATTCCCAGATTTTTAAACTCTGTTGAAAACTCATTTTTTTACACTTTTTATTTATGGTATTAAAAAGATAATATACTTATGATTTAGTAACATGCATAGTACACTGATTAAAAAATTTGATAAGGTTGTTTTTGTTACCACCAACAACCGATGCATTCGGTACATACCATTGTTCTTGTAAACCATTGCCATAATATGCAAATAGAACAGGTATGCCATTTATCATTTTGTATCTCTTCATCGCAACATATAAATCGATCGATTCCTCGATATCAATTACAATCGGATGAATCTTATCGTTGCAATTAGTGAAAAAGTGATCACATTCACCATTTATTGTTTGACATGGACCACACCATTCGGCTGTAAAGCGCACCACAATAATATGATCTTTTGGCAATGTACTTAGCTGGGTTTTAAATTCTGCAAGTGAGAGATTGTGTAATATTTCTGGCATAATAATATAAATAATATAGGCAAATTATATTTATATTATTAACGAATATGTAACAGTAATTCATAAAATCGGAAATTAAATAATGTAATTATTATTTCTAAAATTGATTTCAAAAATAATATTATAGATAATTTTATATTATTATTTATAATATGTTGGTCTCTTTATTAGAATTAATCGTTGGGCCAATGTTTTCAGGAAAAACAACACGATTAATTGATCGATACAATGATGCAAAATTGAATTGTACAGATGATGAAATATTAGTTATTAATCATGTAATTGATTCCCAGAGATATAAAAATAACAGCGTAGTTTCACATAATGGTATCGAAATCCCCGCTACAAGTATTACCAAATTAAGCGAAGCTACCGAACAAGTTAAAACAAATAAATATCTTAGACATATTTTCATCAACGAGGGTCAATTTTTCGAAGATTTGAGAGAATGGGTAATAGATATTTTGGATACAACCGATATATGGATTATTATTTGTGGATTAGATAGTGATTTTAAACGAGAGAAGTTCGGTCAAATGTGGGATTTAATTCCACATGCCCATTATGTTAATAAATTATATGGAAAATGTAATGAATGCCCTGGCAATAGCATATTTACCCATCGGATTTCTCAAGAAGAGGGTCAGGTTGTAGTAGGTACAATAAACTATATTCCTGTATGTAGAGAATGCTATGTAAAGTTGAATCCGAAGATTTCTTAAATCCTTAAATCCTTAAATCCCTAAATCTTTAAAATCTCTCATAAATACTATTTGAAAACTATTTAAATTTTATAAGAAAGTTATAATTATAATTATAAATATCTAATGATAAAATCAAAGAGAGGAAGAAAGCCCAAAAATAAAATGATTGATTCAAGTGGTAATTTATTAGATTTATCTAATCAAGTAATAACCAACAAAATAATACCTAATCTATTGACTGATATATCAAACGCGGTAGTTGGCCCCAAGAAACGCGGTAGAAAGCCTAAGGGAGGCAAAATAGTAGAAAATCTATCTAATACACCCAAAATTTCAAATACTATTCCAAATATTATTTTACATTTAAATTGTACATTATTTGAGGTAAATCAATTTTTTAATTGTAGTGAAATATATAGTCCTGAAATATTAGATATTAAAACATACAATGAAATCGATAGTAAAATATTTACTTCTAATTATGAATTGGTAAATAGTACAGACATAGAATCTAATGATATAATGTGCAATACGTGTGATACACTAAATACAAACATGGCATTTTTTAGTAATATAACAAATAATGATGTACAACATTCAGGTAGGGTAGATAATATGTCAAATATTATTCCCAAAGATAATATAATGGAAAATAAAAAATCAATGATGAAATTAACTAATAAAAAATTAATGGAGTTATCATATAAGCTTCACAATAATATATCAGATGGAAAATCAGCGTGTTTTTGGTGTACATATAATTTTGATACGCCTAACATATATATACCAAAAACGATGGATGAAGATAATATTCATGTTTATGGGTGTTTTTGTACTCCAGAATGTGCAACTTCATATTTAATTAATGAAAATATTGATACTAGTATAAAATATGAACGTCATTATTTATTAAATAGTGTTTATAGTAAAATTTATAATTATACTAAATTGATAAAACCTGCCCCGAATCCATATTATACATTAGATAAATTTTGTGGTAATATGTCAATAGAAGAATATAGATATTTATTAAATGAAGATAATTTAATAATAATTGTAAATAAACCATTGACACGTATATATCCAGAATTATTTGAAGATAACAATAATAAATCTAATATATCAAATATTATAAATAATAATAAATATAATATTAATATGTATAAGTAATTTCTACCATTTATAAACAAGTGAAAAATGTCCGAATTTCACTGTAAATTTGTTGGTTGGAAAAAGGATCGCATTTCACTGAACATTTGCTGATTTAAAGATTTTTCGACAGGTTTTTTTTCTTCAATTTGTAAATAGTCTCTAATAACTTTTATGTAATCGTTATTAAATTCTATTAATTTTGTTTGTGCAGTAGAATAATTGTAGTCTGTTTGATTCATTACAAGATTGATATTATCGATAGTATTATCACTTGTATCCACGATATTATTAAGACTTATATCCATTTATATTTATTATTAATATGTATTTTTTAAACAATATTAAATATATATTAATATATTTATTAAATTGTAATGTCAATCGAAATTAATTCGTTAATCGATACTATTGGTAATGATTTAAAAGAGACCATTACGTCAGGATTAAAACAAAAATTTAATCCTATTATTTATAAAATAGAATCTACTAATAAAAATATGGATATTTTAAAAACTATATTGAGTAATTTACCAGAGTTTATTGAATTACAAACTAATTATAATAATTTACAAATGGATTATAATAATTTAATTATAGAAAATAATTATTTAAAAAATAAATTATCTAATGTTTCGAATGTTAATTTAAAGATAGTGGATAATGAGGCGGACCAAGATGCTAACCCACTGACCGAACAGAATTTGGATATTATTAGTGCAAAAATAAATGAAAGTTTAAGCAATGATACAAATGTGGTTTTAAATAATGATGAAGATGAGAAAGAAGATGAAGGCGAAGATGAAGAGGAAGACGAAGACGAAGAGGAAGATGAAGATGAAGATGAAGAGGAAGATGAAGATGAAGAAGATGAAGAGGAAGAAGATGAAAAAAAAGAAAACACTGTAGAAAACACTGTAGAAAACGGTATTAAAAATACACTCTCCCTCCCAATTACAGATGAAGATGATGAAGAGGAAGAGGAAGAGGAAGAGGAAGAGGAAGAGGAAGAGGAAGAGGAAGAAGATAGTGGAGAAGAGAAAGAAGTTAATAAAGGGGGTATGGATCACCAATCCCCCACTAAAGAAGATAGCGGAGAAGAAGAAGAGGAAGAAGAGGAAGAAGAGGAAGAAGAGGAAGAAGATAGCGGAGAAGAAGAAGAGGACGTAGGGGGTATGGAACAATCCACCACTACAACTATTCCATTAATTCCGAGAAAAGCTCCAACAACAAAATGATAAATAAATTATAATAATTTCTTTATTAATTATAAATGGCATTAGAAATGTTTTGTGGACCAGCATTATTATATTTAGGATTTTCATTAATTCAAATAGTAATCGATTTATATAAGGGTTTATACAATACTACATTCATTAAATTCATCGTTATGGTATTATTTACAATATTTTTAAATATTTTATGTAAGTCAGGTTTAACAATAATTTCATGGTTTGTAGTATTTATTCCATTTATTTCTATGACTGTAATTACTACATTACTATTATTTGTTTTTGGTTTAGATCCATCTGTCGGAAATTTGAATTATAATATTTTAAATATGGATGGAACCGGAAATGCTTTCACATACAATAATACAGGCAAATGGATAATTACTTATGCGGATAGTACAACCGATTTTATTACAATTAATAATGGATTATATGTACTTAATAGTGAGAGCTTTCAACTATTGGATACCAATCCAATAACAATTACTTGGTCAGATGGTACGCTTCAAACCGTAGATGTAATAAATCAAGATGGTTCTATACGATGGACAACCAATCATTTATTACCAAAATATCAATATATGGTTTGGAAACGCCAAGAAGGCGGCATTACGGGTGGAGGATACAATTCCAATAATTATAATCAAGCAGATTTAAGCCCATGTCCACCCAATATGTCACCCACAGAATATAATATGTATTATGGTGGGCATTGTGCAACAAAAAATCAATTAGATAATTTCGATTCAAATTATACCGGTAATTTTAGAATAACATATTATGATGGTGTAACAGAAGTCATAAATATAAATAGTGGAAATTATTCAATAAATAATTCGACTTATACACTCATAAATACATCGCCGATTACAATTGAATGGCCCGACGGAACGATTCAAACATTAGATACTGAATATAATGCTAATAATTCCGGGGTTTTAAGATGGACAACTAATCATTCTAATGATCAAAAATATAGATATATTATTTGGGAACCTATGAATAATGTTCCCGATTATATGTCTAATTCGAGCGTATTAAATCAAGGTAATATTTCAAATACTTTTCAATCATGTCCACTAGGTATGACACCTCAAGAATATAATAGTAATTATGGGGGGATTTGTTTGACGGGTGACCAATTGGGTTCATTAAATTTAAACGAATTACAAAAACCAGTATGTACACCAGAACAATTAGACAATCCATATAATCAGATGTTAGGAACATGTCGCCAACCCAATCTATTCGATGAAATCCCCAATGAAATCGGAAACTTTATAACATCATTGTAAATAGTAATATTCTTGGATTTTATATTTATTTAATGTTAATAAAAAATAAATATAAAAATACATAAATGTTTAATATATAATTATATTAACTATGTCAATAAATTTCAACGAAACCAATAACGAAACTATCAAAATTAAAATAGGAATGTTAGTACTCGCAACAAGTAAGAATAGAGATAATTGGGTAACAATAAAAGACAGTTATCTATTTAATATGACATTAAAAACATTTTTATTAACATTAGATAAGGAACGCGAATATTTATTCTATATAGGTATTGATAAAAATGACAGAATATTTGATAAAGAAGATCAACAACAAGAAATTACACGATTTTCAAAAGCTTTTTCAAATGTTGAATTTATATTTGTAACAATGGAGGATATACCGAAAGGCTATGTTACTTTGATGTGGAACAAATTATTTATAGATGCATATAATAGAGATTGTCAATATTTTTATCAATGCGGCGATGATATGGAATTTAAAACTAAAGGATGGATAAATGACAGTATTACGGCGTTAAAAAGGCGGGATGATGTAGGGTTGGCTGGTCCTATAAATAACAATTCAAGAATTTTAACACAGGCATTTGTTTCGAGAAAACATATGGAAATATTTGGATGGTTTTTCCCTAAAGAAATCAAAAATTGGTGTTGTGACGATTGGTATAATATGGTATATCATCCCAAATTTTTATATCCTCTTACAAATCATTTTGCCGTAAATGCTGGCGGTCAACCAAGATATAATATCAATAATAATCCAAATTTTACAGGTAATAATCAGCAAACTTTTAGTACGAATGTAAATAAATTGCGCCAAGAAACTCAAAAATTGGCTCACCAACATAAACAATTAATCGAAACTTATATAAATAAAAAATAATAACACTAAGAATAATGGAAACCCTAGGAACAGAATATGGTGGATGGTCTATTCCAATAAATGCTAAATTGAATCAAAATAGTATTGTTTATTCGGGTGGGGTAGGAGAAGATATATCTTTTGATTTAAAATTACTTGAAAAATATAATTGTAATATTTTTTTAATAGATCCAACTCAAAGAGCAATAAAACATTATGATGAGATAAAACAATTTTATAATAATAATTCCCCCAATTTCTCTGGAAATATTCAACCTGATTATTTATTAAATTTATATACTTGCACAAACCCGGATCTAAGTAAATTTACTTATATAAATAAGGGGTTGTACAATAAACCCGCAAAATTAAAATTTTATAAACAAACAAATTCCGATTATGTATCCCAATCATTAGTAGCAAATATGTTTGGTAATGAGTATGATGAGGTTGAAGTAGATTCAATAAAAAATATTATGAATGAATATAATCATACACATATAGATTTATTAAAATTAGATATTGAAGGTTCTGAAATAGAAGTATTAAATCAAATGTTAGATGATAAAATATATCCAAAATATTTATGTATAGAATTTGATTTATTATTGAAAAATAAAGATCCAACCCAAACAACTCAAAAATTGGTAAATCGATTACAAGCAAATAATTATAAAATTTTAGAAAATAAAAACTTAAATATTACATTTGAACTATATTAACATTATTATGGATATATCTAATAATGTATTTAGCTATATTTTATATGAACAAATTAAAAATAAATATAAATATAATAATAACACATGTTTGCACGAAATAATAAGCATAGTGATAAATAATAATAAAATTAAAGAAATATTAGATGGAAAAGGTTATATTCATCCAATGAGAAAATTACAGTATATAAAATTGATAGAAAATGTATTAAAAAAGTATCATTTAAAAAATGGCATTATAAATATAAATTTATCTGACCATCCCAAAACAGGTGTTTTCAATTTTTGTAGAAATATTAATGACAATAATACATTTTTATTACCAGATTTTAGATTTACACATGATGATATTAAATTATCAAATGAATGGGTTGATGGAAAATATAATGATTTTAATGAAACGACAATATATTTACAATCATTACATAATGAATATAAATTTGAAAATAAAATAAATAAATTATATACATCGTGCATACCCCATATAAGTAAACTGCCGTATTTTGTTTATGCATTAAATAATCTAAATAAATGTGCAGGAAATATGTACGGTGGTTCTGTTCATAAATACAATAATGTTAATCATGATTTAATATGTAGATTAGAAAAACATAATTTAGCATCAAAAAATTTTATTCCTTTTATAGAACATTTTAAATATAAATATATAATATACAATGACGGTAATACATTAAGTAATAGAATGAAATTGTTATTAAATGTTAATTCTGTAATAATAAAACAAAAATCTCCATATGAAGAAATATATAGTTATTTAATGAAAAATAATATACATTTTATAGAATATTCAAATGTATACGAGCTATCAGATATTTATGATAATTTAGAAAATAATAGTTCTTTATGTAAAAATATAATAGAAAATAATAAACAATTTGTTATGAATACGCTAAATTATGAAAATATATTAAAATATACAGTAACATTATTAAATAATATTATATAAATATAGCTGTTTAATTATATTTATATATGGCTTCTCCATCATCATTTTGTACAATGTGTACACATACATGTTGTTTTGAATTTATTGGATTAGTATATT
>Ga0222670_1000310_pt1 | contig 21778 bp, 19 predicted proteins | sample AntAcemetagen732_FD_181148 | JGI IMG/M metagenome (GOLD analysis project Ga0222670, IMG submission 181148) | Saline water microbial communities from Ace Lake, Antarctica - #732 | ecosystem: Environmental > Aquatic > Non-marine Saline and Alkaline > Saline | place: Antarctica: Ace Lake... | reverse complement strand
CTACTGAACGTACTGAATTTAAAAATAAAATTGATGAAGATATTTATAGGGCCAAAAAACATCTTCTAAAGACCAGAGGGACCTATTAGTTCAAGGACTATAATTATTTGCATTAGTTGTTAACAACAACTATATTAGCAACATTAGTAATACCTCTTGAGGAGATATATATTCTATTGTCCAATAAAATTCTTATCTCCTCAAGTTCTTTATAACAAATTAATTCCCTTTTCTTATTTCTCTTAAATGATTCATAGCACTACTATCAAAACCATCTATGGTTACATAACCATCAAAATAAATATCCTTTTTTATTTTATTTAACTAATAAGTAAAAACTAACATAAAACCTATAATCACAAATCTAAAACAGTTATTGGCTATAAATTTACTTGGGCTATTATCATCAGATAATCCTGCTCGTTTTCGTCTTTCAGCATTTATGCTATCCTTGTCAATTGTTCCTCCATCGTTAATTTAAAAAATTAATTATTTATTGAGCTACAACTTTTAAATGTCCTTGGTAAGTTAAATTTGAACATGTTGTTATGTCACAAATTTGAACCTTGGTTAGTTCATTTCCAAGTGCATTAGCTTTTGTAATAAAGCCACTATCACCATTTAACATTTGAACGTTTATTCCAATAACACCAACAGCAATTACTGTTAATATTCCTTTTGTAAATTTATCCATAATTTCTCCTTTTTTATTGAGGCTATAATTTTATAATATTTTTTGGTAGAATTTTTTGTGATATTTTTTTATTAATAAAGTTTAAATTAGCCACACCTCAAGCTTCTTAATCCCTTATAGTATTAAGATAACACCTTGAGTTAACCCCTAAAGTTTAATTATCACAAATAGATTCGTTTACACACCACATCTTATCTAAAATATTCATCTAAATTCCATAATATGATGAAAATAAAGGTTTATTTAACTATTTTAACTGTTGACAGTAAATATATAAATAGATATAAGTAATTCATGATACAAAAACCATTAAAACCATTTGAAATAGATCCCAAGGCATTTATTCTAATGGTAGAGTCTTTTATAAAATCCTATCCTCAACATTCTTTAGAATTGAAAGAAATTGCTGAAAAAGGTGGGTTAGAACTTGATAAGCTGGATTATTTTAGTGAAAAAGGAATAAATTTTAATGAAAACAATGTTGATTATGCAGATTACACCGTTTTTTGGAAAAAATACTTAGAAATAGAAGATATTTTATATGGAAACCATTTAATAAAAAATTCTGTTTTTGAAAGCATAAAGCCATCTAATAATAATGCTATTTTTAAAACATCAGGGGTTCAAAATATTTCATATTCATTGGTTGCTTCAAAAGTAGGTATTAAAATTGAGCTTTTAATTAAAACACTAAGATCAGATATTAAGGACAAAAAACTTTTTAATAAATTAATTTTTGATGAAATTAAAAAAAATCAACGTGAATTAAATAATAAATTTAGAAATTTAGTTTGGGATAGGTTGGATAATAGAATGTATTCAAGAATATATTTTATTATTGAGAAACGATCACTAAACAACAAAGTAAATCTTCCAAGATTAACTATTGGAGAAATGACCTTAAAAAATAAAAATAACATATACGATAAAATGAGTATTAATTCAGATAAATTTTATAAGATTTTTGACCCAGTTTTAAAAAAAATTGACATTAAAAAGATTGAAAAAAAATTATGAAATTCCCACTAACATATTTTCTATACGGATTTTACAGTTCGGTAGAGTTATTTGTGAATGTTAGATCTGGGATAGTTAGTTATGCACAAATAACTCATTGTAATACTTTCTATCTTTCTATGCCAAGGTGTTTTTTTTCATTCTTCATCTTGGTAAAGGAGGAAAGATGGGCATAATTTATTTAATAAAGCCAAAGAAAGAACAATATAAATATATATATAACAAAACAGATTTAGAAAAAAGAATTCAGAAAAACAAATTAAGACCTGGAAATGAAAGAGTTATACCCAAAGCTAATTTTGAAAATATAAAATTTGGTAGATTTAAAGGATCTAAAGACTCACTCTATAATAGATATAAAATAATTTTTGATGATATAGAATTAAGAACTGTAATAAACTTTAGCGATAATGATTGGGAAAAAACTAAAGAATTTGAAAAAATAGTTAAAAATAGATGTTTTGGAAATTACAAAAAATTAATTAATACGTTAGAATGGCTAGACGATAAAAATTTAAACATGGATATAGCTGAAAAACTTATATTTACTGAATTTAAAAAGTATACTCTGCAATATAATTAATGAAAACATTTGAAAAATTTTTCAGAAATAAGGTTTCATATGAAAAAATTGATTTATATGTGAATCTAGTTTTCAAAACTTTAGATCCAGACGACGAAGTATATGTTCATTATGAAGAAGAAAATGGATCACAATTTGTGAGAATAGAAGTTTTAGATAGGGTGCTACATTAATAAAAAAATTTTTAGAGAGCATAGTTTTGTTTAGATTCAAGCTAACCCGTGAGTAACACTTTAAGATAACACCTTGAGTTCACACCTAAAGAAACACCATAAATAAAGACTTATTAAGTGTTAACCTTGAGTGTAACCCTTAGGTGACAACCTAAATAGTTAGCCAAGTTTAGCCTTAAAGAGGGTTGTCGATGGACAGTCGAAAAGGGGTTTGGTAGGATATTAATTGATGAATAAAGTTGTTTATTTAAATAGCCATCTAGAAAAATTTAGAAAAGAACCTGAAATCAAGATTAAATTAGAAGATCTAGAAGGACTTTCTCGTTACCCCAACCTTCTTGAAAGAGACAAAAAAACTACCAAGATTTTTGTAAAGAGTTTTAAGAACAAGGAAACTTACAGTGAATTTTTAAAGAAAATTCCAGATAATGTTGATCGTTTGGGGAGATTTTATTTAATTACAGTTTACTGGATTGCTTATACAAATTACTATCATAGTGATAAATTTGATGAAGAAATGGGTATTTGTTTAGAAAGCATTGATCAGAATATCATTCTTTTAGACAGTCCTCATTTTTGTAAGAAAGTTTATCATTATTTAGTTAAACCGGAACTTGCGTAAATGGGTATTTTCGATTTTTTAAAAAGTAACAAAGAAAAAAATTCCAAAAGAATTAAAGAAAAAATTCAAATTAAGAAATTTGAAAAAAGACAATATATCTGGATGGATCAAGTTGAGGAGATCTGTTCAAAAGAAGAGACACGTAAAGTTATAAATTGTCATACGCTATTTTATACTCAGTTAAAAGTTAATGTTTTCACATTGTTAGCACCTGTAAATTTAAAAGATGAAAAGAAATTAAGAATTTTCTACACCCATAAATTTACTATTGGATATTTATTTGGGTTTTTATTTGCAGTGTTACAATCAGAAGAATTTATGAGACATAAAGAAAAGGAATTGATGAAAATATTGATGATAGCATTAATGCAGGATTTGTTTGATTTTACAAAAGATAGTGCAGAAAAAATATCTAACTCGATAAGCTCTAAAGATCCTGAATTTTATGATAATGAAAACTTTAAAGCGGGATTAGTGACTGGAGGTAGAGAATGGGTTCAATTTGTAAAAGATGAATTTCGTGGAATAATAGGTAATAATTTTGCTGAAAAAATAAATGAATTTAAGAAGGATTTTGCATAATTTATTTGATATAATTTTATATGGACATAACTAAATTACCCAAAGACCTTAAAGAGAAATACGATGATAAGGTATTAGAAAAAGCTATTGAGAAAACTGATTATGATTTGAATGCTAATGATAAATCCTCTGATGATATCTCTGAAAAAAAATATGAAGGGATGATAGCAAGAAATGTTGAAATTATAAAAGCAAGCCATAAAGAAAAAGGATGGAAATACTTAGCTACTTTTTTAGGTATTACTTTTATAGGAAACATTTTAAAAGGGAATATTGCTGCAGCGTTTGGTTTTGATGATGATGACGATCTAGAAGCTTAATGTGGTTTTATAATTTAATTAAATTAAAATTTTTTTTCAACTTATATCAATGGGTAAAACCAAGATTTTTTGGCTTTGCAATATTAATAATATCTATTTTTTTAATAATTTATATACACTCAGAATATATTTCGTGGTTAGAATTATCTGGAAATAAAACTTATCTCACGAAATCATATATCCTCAAGAATATTCTAATTGTATTAGCACTAATTGTTTTTATTTTTCTAAATAGAAATAAAACAATTCCCAGTATTAAAAAAGATTATAAAACTATAAAGGCTGAAAAAATAAAAATGGAAGAGAAAAAAGATAACCTTAAAGTTATAAAGGAAAAAGGTGAGTTAAAAACTGAATATGAAAGAATTTTAGAGGGAAGCGACGAGGATGATAAATAACTAAAAAAACTTTTAGTGCTGGATTTTTAACTTCTTTGTGATGAAAAACGTACAAACTGGACACCTTATTTAGAATTTGCTAGGTTTAAATTATGTCTGGACTTGAAATATTATTAGCCATTGAACTTACTTATTTAGCTTACACAATAATTATGGATTTATGATCAAATATATTCTACCAGCTTTAATTGTCCTCTTGATTGTAGTGTTCTGGGAAAAGATTACTGAAATAGTCTTTAAAAAATTTAATATTAGATTGAATTATATAATTGTGAGTGCTGTATTAATAACTATCGCTATAATTATTTTATTAATCAATTTTTAAATTCTACGATCTTATAGCATAAAAAAACTTGAAGAGTCTTCTGGATAGTCATCTCAGCAATTAAGATTTATGACATGCCCATATCCTTTAAAAAATTCTAAATTAATAATAAATTAAGGTTGAGTGTTTAATGTCTAAAAATGATATTAAATTTAAAATGTTGAAAAGTGAGTTTATGGTGAAGTTAAAAAAATCAAATTAATTGATGAAGATGATCAATTAAAAAAAAGTATGTATTATCTTGTATTCTGGATTAATCATAACAATTAACATCTCTCTACTCACGTTAGTCATAAAGATCTATTTGATTGGTTTAAAGTAGATCAAATAGAATTAGATAAAAAATTAATGAAAGAGAGCAGAACTCACTATAGTGAATTTGTAGTGAATTTAATTTTACTATAAAGATCTTCAATTGCTCCAACCTCTTCTTTAGATAGATTGTATAGTTTATAAATAGTTTGGTTCAATTTATCAAAATCTAAATGAGTAAATTTTTCATTTAATTTTTTTGATATTTTTATAACCTCTTCAGATAATTCTTTATTAAATAATTTAATTGGCAACTCCTCAAGAGGTTTTCCATATAATTCAAGGGTATTACCTTTAACCTTACCTCTGTAGTTGAACCAAAAAAAAATTAATTTAGAATTTAAAATTCCAAGTAGGTAATTGTAATCTAAGGATCTTTTGTAATCATCTTTAACAGAAATCATCATTATGTCCGACTGTTCGAAACTTTCCCCTTTTTCAATTGCAAAATTATTTAATTTTGATCTTCTAGGGCAAACTATTTTTATATTGTTTAAGATATTCAAATCTCTTGGTCTATGAAGTGAAAACCATGGATAGTTTTCTTTGTAAGCCACCAATCTGTCCTTTAGAATTATCTTAAACTTTTTTAAATGCTCCAGGATGTTTGGGTATTTAGAAATATCAGTATCTTTATTGACATATATTAGCTTTTTATCAGATGATAAATTAATATGAAATCTAGATATAGCTGAGTTTTTATAGAAATTTTTAATAAGCTTTTCTTCTGAATTATTTAATTTTAAATTTTTAACTTCTGAATGTGATAATACAAATATACCTTCACCTTTTTCAGCATTAAGTTTATATTTTTCTAAATGTTTATCTGTAACCTTATCAGCAGCTGATACAATTCCTTGCTTAATTTGAGCATATAAGTTCAAAGAAAAGCATTTCTTGGAAATTTTTTCTAAAATAGTTGAAGTTAATGTTTTTGAATTAGATTGTCCTGATAATCTTATGTATGATTCCTTGCCTTCAAATATATTTTTATTTTCAATATCAATATATTCACAATTTAAATTCGTTTCATTGAATATATCTTGTAATAAATAGTCATTAGCTACTCCATCATGATTACAATTAACAATTCTAACATTAGATTTATTTTTAGTACTATTTTTTTTTAAAATAGTTATTAAATTATGCTGGCCTTTGGCTGAAGGGAAAACCTTAAGTTCTTTAAAATTAATAAACTTTTTTACCTCTGTTCTATTTTTAAGATCTTCTCTTAATTTTTTTGCTCCTGAAGCAGTTACAAAATAATTTGTTGTAATAAAGCTTAATATGCCTCCTTCTTTAAGCAAATTAATACCCTGGTGGAAAAAAAAATAAAATAAATCCATTTTTCCTTGATAAAATTTTTTTAAACTACTAGCATTTCTTACATTTTGAAATTTGGACTTATTATCTTTTTCTCCAATATATGGTGGATTTCCTATAAGAATATCAAAACCAGGCTGACCTTGAAATATTTCAATAAAATAAAGTTTCCATAAAAAAAAGTTTTTATTTGCATGAATCTTATTAAAAATTTTATAATCACTAACTGGTTTTTTTTTCCAATCACCACCTAATGAAAATGCTAGTTCAGTTATTTTAGGTAATAAAGCTTCGATTTCTTCTCTGAGAATTTTTTTTTTTTTAAAACCTTTAAGATCTAAATATTTTTTTTTTAAATCTATAAATTTTTCTTTTGTTTTTGAAAATTCATCCCAAATATCATTTGGTAAAAGTTCAAATTGATAGTCCTTATCTTTAACGTCTAAATGTTGGAAATTGAAACCATCCACTTCATCTATTAGACTGTTACCCTGTATTAACTGAAAATCTAAATTTGGTAATGGCTCTGTATCCTCGTAGTTATCTTTTTCGACAATCAAAGTTAACCACAGTCTTAATTTAGCAATTTCTACAGCAGAGCCATCAATATCAACACCATAAATAGAATTTTGTATACAGTCCCTTTTAAAGAAATAAAGGTTATTTTTATATTTTCTTGAAACGTGGTTTATTAATAAAAATCGTAATCTTGATATTAGATTAACAATACCAACTGCAAAGGCTCCCGACCCAATTGAAGGATCACATATTTTTAAATCACGAAGTTCTTTATCAATTTCATCAGCATTATTTATAAAGGTTTTTTCTTGGCTAATATCAAAGTTTCTATTTTTTATAAAACTATCTATTTTATCTAGGCTTAAAGTGTTTTGAAATTTTTTGTATAGATATTGAGACAAACTATTTTCACACATATAATTTACAATAATACGAGGTGTGTAATAAGAGCCACCACCTTTTCTAATATTTTCTGGTAATAAATTTTCAAAAACCCTACCTAGCATTTCAGGATCAACTGCTAGCTCTATATCGTAATCTTCATATTCATCGACAGTGAAATTGTAAAGATCAAATACATCTAATATGCCATCCTTATTAACATTTGAAAAAAAAGAATTTGGTATATTTAAAGTTTCATTTTTCCAATCATAACCTTCAAAATATTCAAACAAACCCCCACCTATATATGGTACTTTTACATTAATGCTTTTTACAAAATTATTATCGTTTAACTTATTTAAACCTTCATAAAAAAAAAATTCGAGAAATTCATTAAAAAAATTATTTTTTTTATTATTATAAAAATTAAATGTATTTCTTAAATAATTTTGATCACCTGTACCAAATCTTTTTTCTTTATTAACACCTAACCACTTTTTTTTTTGTAAAAAATAACAAAAAACAATTTGTCCTAATAACCTTTTCGAAAAAAAATCACTTGTAATATTTTTATCTTTTAAAAATTTATTAAAGATAGAATTTTTTTCTATTTTGTTTTGTAAATTAATAAAAAGCTTTTTATAGTTTTCAAAAAACTCATCATTGACAATTTCTATATTAAACCTACTGAATAAATCTGCCAAATTTTTTATTTTACCTAATTTAATTAATTGTTTCGTGGGAGTATGTATTCTCTGATCTTTACCCAATAAAAAAGATAATCTTTTTGGATTGCTAAATTTTCTTTTAACTCTTGTTTCGCTTACTCCATCCAAGTCACTCTTAATATATGAAAGTCTATAATGCGTCTCATCTTTTGAGAAAGTTACTATTAATGCTTTTGCATAACCAATATTTTCTAAAAATTTAAATAATTCTTTAGTTATTGATGTTCTGCTTTTCTCAGCTTTAATCCTTTCAATCTGAATTACTACTAAATTATCTAAGGACTCAACTGTACCTAGTTGGTAAGCCATCTTAAAGTATTTGTGATCATCTTTAAGTTTAATATCAGTTTTATTGTAAATAAAATCTTCTGGTAAAAATTTAACTAAATAGGATTTAAAATCTTCCTCATTATAGCCTTTTGATAAATCAATCATTGATTTTTAATAATATCTATAGACTAGATACTTCCTCAGATATTATAAGCTTTTCTTCTCCCCGATCAATTTGGCTAGCCTTAATAATTATTTTTTTTATATAATTTTCACTTACTATTTTTTGTAAATCTTTTAAATCAGAATCTAAAAATGATAACCTCATACTTCTTATCATTTTTAGAGAGTTTCTTGGTAAACCATCTAATTTTTCAATTATATAAATCAAGTCATTTATGTACTCATCTTGCCCGTTAACTTTTTCCTTTGTGTATAGTAATTTATCAATTGCTTGTTTTTTACCTTTATCCATTGCTGTAACTTGCTTTTTCGAAAATAAATTTGAGGAAGCTTTGGCATAAGTTTTTTGAAAATGGCTACTTACCTTTATGGATTTTTCATTTTTATCAGCCTTAAATAATTTAAGATAATGATCAACAGGCATAGCTTTAAATTTATCAGACTTATTCATAAATCTAAAAATTGATTCTTCACCCTTTTTTGCATAAAGCAAGATACCTGATCCATATAAAGTTGAAATTTTTCTCATAACTCTTGATCTTTGAGGTAAGTTTCTTATTTTAATTAATAAGTCTGGATCATTGTCTCTAATATTATAAATTAAATTCTCATATTCTGTTTCAGGATTTCCTGTTTCACTCAATACAGAATTAAGTCCATCTATAAAAAAACTACTAAGGCTTTCATCCTCTGTTAAAACTTTAGTATCATCACCAAAAATAGCTTTGCACATAGACATTTTTATTCTTGTTCTTTTTTTAATATTTACTTCTCCTTCACCTGTATCTGTTGGAAAAAAATTATAAATAAATAGCTCATCATATACTTTTCTATTAATTCTATTAATTCTACCTATTCTTTGGATTACTTTTGTTGGGTTATATGGAATATCATAATTAATAATAGTCCCAGCTCTATTAAGATTATATCCTTCTGCTATAGTGTCTGTTGCTACTAGAATATTATACTTATTTTCTTTATCATCAGCACTTGCATCAAAATTTCTTTTTATAATTTTTCTGTTTTCTTTTTTTGTTGACTCTGCGGATGTATATTTAAAAACTTTAAAGTTGTTATTTTTTAATTTTCTATAGATATAATTAGCTGTATCAGCAAATTCAGAAAAAACTAAAACTTTACGATTATCATCTCTTGCAAGTTCTTCTTCTAATTGTTTTTGAAATTTCTCAAATTTTGGGTCAACAAAATTTTTTTCTATTTTTTTCTCCCAAGCTCTTTTAAGATTTTCTAATGTATCTATATCTAAAATTAAATCTGCATAAAATTGATCTTCAATTTCTTCTTTTCTAATAAACCATAATCCTTTTTCTTTAAATTTTTCTAATTCAGGTAAATTTTCAAATTTTTCAATATTTTTTTCATCATCTTCATTCTCAACAAAGTCCTCTACATCTGGCAAAAATCCTTTTTTGTAGATTGGTATTAGTCCTTTTTTATCATAATAATTTTTAATTTTTTTATTTGAATCAATTATAGCTCCTAGAGTTTTCATAAAAGATTCGATGCAACTTTCAAATCTTCGAACTAAAAGACGTTTCATAAAGTCAGCAATATTTTCTAATGATTTTCTTAGTAGCTCTTTATCTTCATAACCACCCCTTGTAGCAACTTCTTGAAGAAATTTATTTTTAATATAGGAGGTAGATTTATATCTTGCTCCAATATACGTTTTTTCTTCTTCACTTTTTGGAGATATTGTATCTATAGTTTGCATATATATTTCGTACAGATCTCCAAGATCATATTCTAATAATTTCGGATCATTAACTTTTGGAAATGTAATTTTTAAATTTTCTAGATCATTTCTATATCTATCTATATTTTTTAAATCAATTCTTGATCTACGTATTACTATCGGTGCTAAGATAGCCCTAATTTGATTAGCAATATAAGTTTCCTTTTCTTTAATTTTTTCTATATCACCTGGTGCTTTTGAATTTTTTTTAGATAAGTCATTATATTCCTTAATAAGTTCTTTAAATTGATCGGATAAATTTTCTACATTTTGTAATGACGATTTTGTTGGAATTTGAAATAACTTAATCAAATTGAATATGTCTTGAGGCTTATTATTAAATGGAGTTGCAGATAATAGTATTACTTTATTACCTTGGCATAATTTGTGCAAAAGAGAATAATCATTAGTTAAATCATTCCTAAATGATTGAGCTTCATCGATAATAATTAAGTTTTCTCCTGGTCTCTCATATTCTAAACATTTTTCAATTTTACCTCTAGATTCAATTTCACCAGGAAATAATGTTGATGTTTTGTATTCTTTCCATTGATCTTGTAAGTGAGGAGGGCATATGACGATAGTATTTAGATTTAAATTCTTCGCAATTGCAGATGCAATAACACTTTTTCCTAAGCCTACCACATCTGCTATTATTACACCCTGATGTTTTTTTAAAATATTTAAGCCCTTAACAATTGCATCTTCTTGATATTTAACATCTAAAAGTTTTCCATCAGTAAGCTTACTTGGCATCAATACTTCGTTTGTGCTTTTTTGCTGAAAGTATTCATCTAAAACTTTTATAAAAAGATCATAGGGAGTAGGATTTTGATTAACCCAAGTTTTTTTTAATACTTTTTCATTTAAATCATTAAAACTTTTATCATCTGCAATATCAATGCAATCATCACTATTCCAATGTCTGTTAAAATGTTTATAATAATCATCAAAGTTATTTTTGTCTTCAAATAAGTGATTACCTTCTATATTTGTTAAAAATCCTGATCTTGTAAAATTACTAGAACCCATAATTACCTTTCCAGGCATAGATCCTTTTGGATTATTTTTATCTGAGTGTTTAAAAATAAAAATTTTTGAGTGATTAATCTTTTTTTTATTACATTTAATCTTTAATGTGCCATTTTTAATTTTCTCAACGAATAAGTTATAAGAGTCCTGACCTATTTGGTTATCTATGATATTTGTATTATTGATATCATCTTTAACATAGTTAAAATAATGCTCTTTAATTGCCAGGTTTGATGTTGCTAGATCTCTTATTTTATTGTCATAATCTATGCCTATCATAATATTCACTTTTTTATCTTTCAGTTGTTTGTAAATCTGTTCGAACCCTGAAAAATAAAAGTATCCAACCTCAAAAAATACTTCATCACACAGAGGAAGTATTTTTTCTGCAACTTCTGTAACAGTTTTTTCTTCATTGCTTATTAAAGGCATTAATCAACTTAACAAAAACTAACACAATTGACTATTTTATTTTTTTTATAATACATAAATTAAACATTATTAGAGCAAGTTTTAAACAAACGGTAATGATCTAAGTAGAATCATGCATTGGATTTCATTCCTTTTCTCCCGTTTACGTTTCTTTTCATTGTTCTCCTCTTTACGTAGACCCTTCGATAAGAGAAGGGGTGAAACCATTACAAATTACAAATTACTTTCCCTTAAAAATACAACCAACAATAGGAGTTTTGATATATGGAAATAAACGGTATTAATAAATACTGTCATGTAAGCGCTTACATTGCTTATGATAACTGCAGCCCAGTTTATAAACAAACCTTCAAGTTTGAACTCAGTCCCAGCACCCATAACAGCATCATTTGGGAGAAAATAATCAAAATACTCAAGAAAAACGGAATAAATGTGGAGCTTAAATCATGAAGCGGTTCTTAATTTTTGTCTCAGCTCATTTGGTTTTGTTTCTATTAGTCATTGCTTACCAGGCTCAAGCAGAAGAAGAATGGACCATCGATCAATTTAACAGCTTAGCTTACGCCAGAGTATCAGGGGAAGTTACTCACGGGGATTCATTAAATTTTTTTATTTCATCAGAAGATGATTGTGCAAAAGTTTATAATAACTTTACTTTTTATACTTTTGAAAAGCCTGGGGATATTAAGCAATTAATAGACAAAAATATTCCTATAAAGATTAACGGTGTAGATGTAACAGCAAATGTTATCAGTGTTTCGCCTTTTTTAATGGGGTACAGGGTATCGTTTAGCTTGGGTACATTTCCTATTAAAGAATACATGCATTTTTTAAAAGAATTTTATGATGAATTTCAGAAGTATGAAATTGAGATAGTAGATGGGGTCGATTTTAAAGCAGCTAAGTATTTTGACATAACCACTAATAACTGGAAATTAGATAAGCTAGTTCCATCCGTCTTAGAGGCCAATAAGCTATGTAAAACTCTTAATAACTTGGATAGTTAGATAATAATGGTAAAGTTTTTGTTATGAAAAAACTTTTATTAACAATTTTCGTAAGTTTAATTTGGTCCAATATTAGTATTGCAGAAGAAAAAGAGATTATTTTTTTTAATAAAGATGAGACTGTCAATTCATACCAAGCACAAGCAATTTCATTTAGCTTATTTGAGGTAATATCAGATATTTTAGAGATATATATCCAAGAAAGTCACGTTCCATTCATGTTTGAAACTAAAGATTCAAAAATTAAATTTCTTCCCGATAAACCCTTAAGTGACTTATTAACTTTCAAGGCTGTATCAATAGATTTAAATAATGATGGTATAGACGAAGTCATTACATATGTATCAGGAAACCTAGTATGTGGAAGCTCGGGCTGTCAGTCTTATATTCTCCAAGGCAAAGAAAAAGATTGGAAAATAATAGGGGAATATTTTCCTGGTGGACATACTTTAATTTCATCAAATAAAACTAATGGTTACTTTGATATTTCTTATACTGGTTCAAAAAAATATTCATGTAAATTTAAAGGGAAAAGTTATCAGTGCGATTAAAAATTAAATGAAAAAAATTCTATCAATAATTTTTTTTGGCTTGCTTTGGTTCATTCCAGTATCAGCAGATGATAGGGTAACTAAAGTTGAAATTATCAAAACATCAACTGAATGTCTGGTTTGGAAAGGTCAAAAAGATCTACTTTTAAAGAGAAACTTTTATTTTAATGATCAATATTTAATTACCTCTCATATTTGTGGTGAAAAAGATGAGAAGCAAGGTTGGTTTGAACCCGATTATTTAATTAATTCAAAAGCAGTAATTGGAACAAATGGTATTGAAATTTCAAAAGAATGTACCAATTCCTTTTATACTGGTGGAGATCAAAGGAGTTTACAATATTTAGATATATATAATTTAAAAAATAATCAAAATTTAGTAATATGTGGTTGGGAGTATGCAGATGGTTTTTTTTATATAGATCAAAAATTAACTGAGAATGAGAAATTTTTAGAAATTAAATTTCATGGTCGTATGGATGAATACCATATTTATTTGCTAGAAGACTTTGATATTAAACCCTTAATTTTTATTTTTCATAGAGACGATTACACCATGGTAACTAAAGATAAAACAGTGCAATTAGAACTTGCAAAAGAATATAATTTATCTTCAATGTTAGAAAAGCATTTTGATATTAAATTAGAAAATAAAGATCTTACTATTGTAGCTAATTAGTATTTATATGAAAAAAATTTTATTAACAATTTTTGTAAGTCTAATGTGGTGCAGTATTAGTATTGCAGAATGTATTTCTGGTGATTGCACAAATGGGAATGGAACTTTTAAAAGTAAATATGGAAATAAATACGTTGGAGAATGGAAAGAAGGAAAACATCATGGTCAAGGTACTTTTGTAGAATATACATCAGGCAACAAATATGTTGGGCAATGGAAAGATGATAAAAGGCATGGTCAAGGTACAATGACATATCCAGATTGGGGTGGAATGAAATATGTTGGAGAATTTAAAGACGATGAAAGACACGGTCAAGGCACAATGACATATGGAAATGGAATTAAACATGTTAGCGTGTGGGATGAGGGCTGGGCCACTAGTCAGGGTACTTTTACATTTCTTGATGGAACAACTTTCGTTGGATCAGGGAGGGACTATATACTTATTCAATCTGAAAAATTATCAAATGAAGATTCAAGTTTAAATGCTCAAGAAATTCTTGAACTTTGTAAGGAGTACAGAGTTAAAGATTTAGGTGATGCCGCTTACGATGGTTTTACTAACAATGTGTGGCGATCAAATACGGACTATTGCAGAACCACAATAATAAAAAGTGAATTCAAGATTGATGCTAAAAATAATTTTGTTAAAGAACTTGATATAGGAAAGATCAAATTTAACTTATTATCAAATAAAGATTTTTCTGTAACACTTTCAGAAAGTGAAATCACCAAAAGCTCCACATGTCATATAGATATTGAAAATGAAAGCAGCCTTACCTATCTTGAAATTTATAAAAGATGTGGTGTAGAAATCAAAGATGATGACTTTGCAGAACGTAATTGGATTTCCATACTGGATTACTTTTATGCTGATGCAAATAACGATGATTATATGGATTTAATTATTAGGTTTAAAGATGATGGTAGTTATTCAATGAGACCTGAAACAATGACAGCTGTCATTACATCATTATCTAATGGCAAATTTGTAAATATAAATTTAAAAAAATAAGTAATGAAAAAACTTTTATCAACACTATTCATAAGTTTATTTTTTTCAAACACTGCATTCTCACAAGATTTTTCTTCAATAATTTTAGATAAGCTTTTTCAAGAAGGTACCAAAATATGTAAAGAAGAAGGTTATGGTGAATATTTGCTTAGAGGTAATCCTATTAAATTAATAGATATCTCAAATGATGGAATAAAAGATTTAATAGTTGATGAGAGTGCGCAGAGATGTGAAAAATCTCATTCTATTTTTTCAGGTGGTACAGGAGGAAATAATTTTTTATTCTTTATAAATCCTACAATAGAAAGTGTTAAAGCTTGGGAGGCATCAGGCCTTGGCAGTAATGATAGAATATTCTCTATGCTAATTAGGAGTTATGAAGTTGTTAAATGGGAAAATAAGAATGCTTTAAAAGTTCAAGTTCATGGTGTTTCTTGTAATGTTTCAGGTGCTATTGGTTGTTATAATATTCTAGTTGCTTCAGCAAAAGGTATTGAAAAAGTAGAAGGCCCTACACCTAATGAAGTTGAAGAAGTTGAAAAAAGAACTGTTGAACAAAGTAATGTAAAAGATGCGTGGGAGGTAGATGGTAAATTTATTAAACCTGAATGCTTTAACTATATTTGGTTTTCAGGTGATCGATATGAAACTTTCTATGATGAATACTTTGAAAAACTCGGAGGTAGCCATTGGGATAATCCTAAATTTAGAAAATTTACAGAGAACATTGGAAATTATTTAAATAAAGAGGTTCCTCTAAATCATTTCGTTAATACTGGTTGGGGTACTGAATCTGAAATATCATTAACAAAGCAATTAGAGGGTTGTTTAACTGAAAAGCCAGAAACATTTATTAGATTTACTTCTGATACTGGCTCATCAAATACAGTAGGATATAAAGTCCTTCATACTTTTGATCCAGAATTTGCAAAAGAATTAGCTCCTTACATAGATCAAAAATTTGAAAGTGTTAAACAAGTAGAGATAGAAGAATGGGGCGGTGGATCATTGCCACCACGAACTCATATGGTTGTGTTTGGTGTACTAGAACTTGAAGGAAAAAAAGTTCTGTTACCGCTTAGAAATAAATCAATATTAACTGAAATTGGAAAGAGGAATTCATCATTTAGAGGAAAAGGAAAATTTTCATACGAAGCCGAATTTGATCTGAACGATGATATAACTAAAATAGTTAACATTAACGATTTTAAAAAAATAGTAAGTGCTGATGGATGTTTTAAAATTAATGATTTTGCAACAGATGGAAAAATTTATAATTTTTTAAAGAAAAATAAGTTAAAGAAATACTGTAATGAAGTTAGACCTTTTGATGATATAAATTGGTTATTAAACCAAAGAGAGTTTAAAACTAATATAGATTTACTATTTAGAGATACAGAACATAGGTTTCAAAATTTAATAAGATCCCAAGTTCCAGATGTTCAGTTACCATGGTCAGATGACCCATACAGTTTAGTTGAGGGGTTAATAGATTCAGTTGGATATTTGCCTGAGGATATTCAATATCTAAACAATGGGAAACAGGTTGTCGTTACTGGTTGCGTATACAAGTATTGTTCTCAAAAAGGGTTTATCTTTATAGATAAAGATAATTTTATTGGTTTAATTCGACACAGTGAAGAATATGGGCTGTACGATTTTTTAACATTTTCTAAAACTCACAAATCATTTGATGAAATGCCAGAAGTATTTATTCAATCTGTGAAAAACTGGATTGCTGACAGAGAAATAGAGATCACTGAACCTAAAGAAAAAAAATCGCTAGGTGTTAAAATTAAAGAAGTAACAAAAGAAATAGCAGAAGCTGAAGAATTAAAAAATACCGATGGCGCTTTAATAGAAAGTGTAGATAAGGCAAGTACTGCTGAAAAAAGTGGGCTTAAAGCAGGAGATATTATTCTAAAATTTGATGGCAAAAAAATAATGGATTACCAATCATTAGTTAAAGCTATCTCAGGAACCGAAACTGACAAGACTGTAAGATTAAAAATATGGAGAAATAAAAAATTAGTTACTAAAAAGCTTACTTTAGTTAGTACAAAAACTCTTGGGAATAGAGTTAGATTTATTGGATCAGATAACAAAATAAATGAGGTTGAGAATTTATTTGTAAAAAAGAAAATCAAAAAAACAAAAAAGAAAATCAAAAAAATAAGAAAGAAAGCAAACGAAGTTGAAATAGTGCAAGGCTATGAAGGCATATTACAAAAACAAATTAAAGATACAACTAACGCATTAATGAAAAACTATAATGCAGAACTTTTTGATCTCATTAATAAAAAAGATACAGCCAGAACTATTTTAAAAGACAGAGAATTTGAGTATGCATTATCTAAAGAAATAAATGAGAAATGGATAGATTTTGCACGCAAAGGAAATGACCAATGGAGCTTCTTAAATGAAAAATTTTATTACCTCTTATTTAATAGCAGTTTAGCAGCAGTCGATATAAATATTAATAATAGCAAATTTTTTATCGTTAGTGGCTGTGCAGATATTTCATGTGATGAAGGTGCTCTTCTTTATATCGATAAGAAAAATAAAGTTGTTATAGGCAGTATAGTTCACAAATTTATTGGAAAAGATAATCTTACTGAAATAAACTCTGTGGTGATTTTTTCAAAAAAAGTTGATGTTTTTCAAGATCTTCCAAAAAACTTTTGGCACAAACATGTAGATTTAATGGTGGCGATTTATAATTTAACTAAAAGAAAAGGGGACATAATGTTTATTGGTTCAGACAATAAAGATACGCGTCTTAAAGAAGTAGACGTTATTTCTTTTGATGGAAAATAACATGGCTATATGAAAAAGCTTTTATTAACAATTTTTGTTTCCTTGCTGTTAACTGTGAATGCTTATGCAAAAGAACTTAAGTTAAATGAGATTATAAATTATTTTAACTTCTGTAAAATTCCAAGTAGTTTTGGACCATTTTGCAGTGACGACTTTAAGCCAAGAGATTACCTAAATGGTTTGAAAATAACCATAAAAAAAAATGAGATTCATTATAAGGACGAGGGTAACTGGGAATATTACTTTACAATAATTGAGAAAACTAACGATGAAACAATAGTATCGTTTGAAGATCTTGCAATTGAAGGTAACTATAAAGCTAGAGATTTATTTAAGTTTAAATTCGATGAGGAAAACTCAATATGGAAACTTAACTCTATAAAAAATGTGTTTCCTAATAATGAAACTGAATATACCCCATACAATGAATAAAAACTTCTTAATAACAATTTTGGTAAGTCTAATGTGGTCCAATATTAGTAATGCAGAAGTCATTTTTGATAAATGGAAAATTAATGCAAATGAAGCTGCTGTGAGAGTTGAAAAGTTAGGTGAAAGTGATCTTAGTGGTGCATTCACTTATGCTCTACTTAAAGAGAATAATAAATGTGATCTGATGACTATTTATTTTTCGAGCATGAGTAATGGGAAGTATGACCTTAAAGAATTATTAGGATTAAAAATACCAATTAAAATAAACGGGATGGGTCCACTTGAAGCAATGATTGCAAATACTAGACCTGCTTTTGATGCAAAGACAATTGCTACGTTGGATTTATCTAAAGAACAAATTGATAAAGTGAAAAATCTTCAAAATGTAACAATTCAAATTGGTGATCCAAGACCAATTGATGGATATGACTTTGAAAGTGTTGCTGAGAAAATTAAAATTGATTTTGTTAAAGTTGATGAATTTGATCCATCTGAGTATTTTTCTAATCTTTCTGTTACTTGGGATCTAAGCAAAAATCGTGCGGCTGTTGATAAGGGTAGGAGCATGTGTGGCTCAAAAAAAGAAGTTACTGAGGAAAAATGGTCAGACGATAAAGAAGGAAACTTCACTTTGGAATATCCTAGTGGAAACAAATATGAAGGTGACGTTAAAAATGGCAAACCGAACGGTTATGGTTCTTGGACAACACCCGACGGATCAAAATATATTGGGCAATGGAAAAATGGTGAACAGAATGGTCAAGGTACATTTACGTTTCCTGATGGCACTATATGGTCAGGAACTTTTAAAGATAATTTATTAATTGGTCGTGGTTCTCAAACATTCCCTAATGGTGAAACGTATGTTGGAGAGCTGAAAAATAATAAACCTCATGGTCAAGGTACATATTCATCTAAAACTGGAGCATCTTATGTAGGTCAGTGGAAAGAGGGTGAAAGAAACGGTAAAGGTACTTTTACTAGCGCAAAAGGCCATAAATTTGTTGGACTTTATGTGAATGGCAAAAATGAAGGGACAACCAAAATAATAAAAAACGACGGCACAACAACAATACTTGAATTTAAAAATGGTAAACTAGTAAGCAATACAGAATCAAAAAAAGATAAAGATGATGAAAAAAACTCTACTTACTTAAAGTGTGAATATCCAAAAGATACTGTTGCAGACCAATTAAGTTTTAATCATGTTAAAATTCCAGATCTCAAAAATGTAAAAGATAAAGATTCATTTAATAACAGAGATATATTTTTTCAAGACTCAGATTTTGAACAAGGTATGATATTTAAATCAACAACCACTTTAAGATATATTTCTGAAAATTATCTAATTTTTGAAGTTAACAATATTGATGAAAACCAATTTGTACTAAATCGTGTCTCTCTTTCAGCGTATGCATTGGGTGGATGGCAAAAACAAACTTTTCAGCATACTGAAAGTAAATCTTCAACAGATAAAAGAATTAAGTTAGTAGAAATGAATATTGAAAAATTGTTTAAACAACTTGAAAAAGGAAAATTTAAAGGAAGTTGTAATAAAATAGATAAACCTAAGGCTCAACTTTAAAAGTGTTTAAATAATGAAAAAAATCTTATCTCTTGATACTTCATTAATCCCTTGAGTAACACCTAAAGATTATACCTAAAGTTTTAATGGGTAATGACATAACTTGAAGGGCTTTAAGAATTTGTAAAATATTTTTTAAGCCTTATATTTACACTATCATTTAGTAATGAAACTTTTACTGGGGCTTCAAGATAGTTGTCCAAACCATTTCGAGGTCCCAGTTTAATTCCCAATAATTTTTCTGAAAAATTTTTTATAATATTTTTCTACAATTTTTCTAAAATATATTTTTTTAATGGGTTTTTTCTGAAAACGAAAATGCCAAGGCTAGACGTGTAGATCAAACCTTATAAGACTAGATATAAGGGAACCTAATACTGTAAGTGGAAGTTACTTTTTAAAAGCTTAAAGTACGTTTAGTTTTCATCAGGATCCCTCTGATTTTAGTAATAGTTGTAATTAAAGTTATTATTTGAAACATGAGGCAAACATGAGGATTATGTCCTATAAGACAACTAAATCCAACTTATGTTTCCCTAATCTCTCGTTACCATTCTCGGTTACTAAATAGGTTTCACCTAAATTCATCGCTAGTTTACTGTCTGAATCCATAAGTATCATATGCATAAAGAAGACATTACCAGGTTGGATTTTGTAAGGATTACCTGTGTATAGCATTGGCCAGTCCATCCAGTTGGGTGAGAAGGTTGTGCCCAGTGAATAACCACAAGCATTCATTCTTGATTTATTGTACCCAAGATCATCAAAAGTTTTAGCGTGTATATCAAATACATCTCCAGCAGTTTTTCCAGGTTTTAAAGTTTTTGCACAATTACTTAAAGCCTCAATACATGCTTCATGCATCTTAATATGTTTTGGATCAGCTTTACCAATAGGGATAGTTCTAAACATTGCAGAGTGATAATGTTTGTAGGTTCCAGCCCATTCAATAGTTAACTGATCGGTATCTGACAAAATTCTTTTCTCAGATTGATATCTGCATAACAATGCGTTGTGTCCTGATCCAATTATATATTCATTTGCTGGATAATCACCGCCACCTTCTAAAACAACCCTTTGCATTTCAGCTAAAATCTTTGCTTCACTAGCGCCAGCTTTTGCATATTTCCACACTTCATCTAGCGCTTGATCAGCAAGTTCTGCAGCTTTTTTTACATAAACAATTTCTTCAATAGATTTAACCACTCTATGTTTGGTAATTAATTCTGATTGATCTTCTACTTCACAATAACCTTCTAGCGACTTATTAAGTCTTAAAGCATTACGTCCTGTCATACCGTACGCTTCATATTCAACTCCAATTTTTTTATTTTTTAAATTTAATTCATTTAAAACAATTTTAAGATCATCTGTAGGGTTAGACTGGTCTTTATCTATCCAAATTCTTATGTCTTCAATGTTCGATGTGTTTTGTGCTTGTCTTAAATCTGGAGCTCTTGTTAAAAGAATAATATTTCCTTTTTGGTCTAATATTAATGTTTGAAAAAAAACATAACCAAAGGTGTCATAGCCAGTAAGCCAAAACATAGATTCTTGACGGAACATTAAAAGAGCATCAAGGTTCTGCTCTTTCATTGACTTTAATGTTGCTAGTTTTCTTTTCTCAAATTCTTGTTTACTAAAATGAAGTGCCATAATAAAAACTATAACTTTTAAAAATATTAAGCACAAGTAGCCTTAAATTAAGATTTCATTTGGTAAAACGAACCCAAATTATTGTTAATTATTAAGGCTTTTTTAAATGATATTATAAAATTAATGAATAATTGCTTTAGCGGACCCGAGTTGAGCTACTTTTCCAGTGTAAAGACCTTTACCTAGAATTGGTACAACACCCACAGTTGATCCAGTGAATACATAAAAACCTTTATCAAGATTCACTTTATCTTTTTTTAATTCATTCAAAACAAATCTAAGTGAATTAAGTGGATTTATATAAACAGTATTTGTATTTCCATTAACACTTTGTCCAATTTTTTTATTAGCAATATTTGTCTTTAAATTTCCAATATTAATTCTTT
>Ga0222670_1000305_pt1 | contig 21866 bp, 24 predicted proteins | sample AntAcemetagen732_FD_181148 | JGI IMG/M metagenome (GOLD analysis project Ga0222670, IMG submission 181148) | Saline water microbial communities from Ace Lake, Antarctica - #732 | ecosystem: Environmental > Aquatic > Non-marine Saline and Alkaline > Saline | place: Antarctica: Ace Lake... | reverse complement strand
GGAATAGGTGTAATTAAAAAAAAAAAAAATACTAGCATTTTACAAATAAGTAAAAAGATAAAAGAATTAAAGTTTAAAGATTTTTATAAAAATCATAAAGAATATATGAGGACCATTTCTATAAAGGATTTACAAGAAAAGTTTTAATTGGCAGAGTTGAGCTTAGGTCTATACCAAGAACCTCTTCCCACTATTGCATTAAATGTACCTGATGCTCTTAAAAAATAGATTGTACTTTTTCTTTTATTGAATAAATAAAATAAAGTCCCCTTGATATAATTAAACAAAATTATAAAGAAAGCTTTTCTAAATGCATAAAAAAAATTTTTATATTTTATGTTGTAATAAACTTTAGACCACATCCAATGCCAATTTCTACATTTATCAAATTCGAATCCTATATTCGATGATTTGGCTGCCAAATGTTTAATCTTAGAATCTTTAATTATAAAGATTTTTTCATTTCTTTTTTTTATTCTCTTGCAAAGATCTATTTCCTCCAAATATAAAAAGAAACTATTGTCAAAATAATTAGCTTTAGATTTTTTTATTAACATTGAAAAACCATTAACAAAATCAACGTCTATAATTTTTTTATTGTCTATTCTTTCTTCGAAACTATCTCTGAAATAACCAAAATTATTAGGTTTTGTTAATGGAGAGATGATTGTGAAATTATTATTTAATTTATTTGCACCATCAACTAATTCTTTAATACAATTTTTTTCTAAAATTGTATCTGGATTTAATACAAATACATAAGGAGTCTTTGCTAATTTTAAAACTTTGTTATGAGCGGCTCCATATCCAATATTTTTTTTAGATAGTATGTACTTAATATTCGGGTATTTTTTATTAATAGTCTTCTTAAGATCTGTATCATTAGAATTATCAAAAATAATAATTTTTTTTACTTTATTGATACTTTTTAAGCACTGAAAAACTACTTTTTCGCTTCTAAATAAAACTAAACTAATCGTAATATCGTTAAAATTCATTTTAAAATGATACTATTATAATATATTAAAATATTTATTATATGAAAAAAAAAATTATTGTAACAGGTGGACTTGGATTTATTGGAAGTAATTTAATCGATTTATTAATTAAAAAAAAATACTTTGTAATTAATATTGATTGCATCACCTACTCCTCTAATTTTTATAATACCAAAGATTTTAAAGATAATTATAAATTTATTAAGTGTAATATTAATGATCAAAAAAAGATTTTAAATTTATTTTTAAAATATAAGCCTGTTGGTATTTTTAATCTTGCTGCTGAAACCCACGTCGATAGATCAATTGACGGTCCAAAACCTTTTATTGATAGCAATATTCTTGGTGTATTTAATTTACTTGAAGCTTTTAGGGAATTTCAAAGAAAATATATAAATACAAGATTGATTCACATTTCTACAGATGAGGTATATGGTGATGTTTTAAAAGGTAGATCTGATGAAAACTATAGTTATAAACCAAGCTCCCCTTATGCTGCTAGCAAAGCTGCCTCTGACCATTTAGTTTATTCTTATGTAAGAACTTTTAAAATACCCGCAATAGTAACTAACTGTTCAAATAATTATGGCCCCAAACAACATCCAGAAAAACTTATTCCCAAAATTATATATAATATAATTAATAATATTAGTTTACCACTTTATGGGAATGGTAAAAACTCAAGGGAATGGATTTTTGTTGATGACCATTGTAACGCTTTGATTAAAGTTTTGAAAAAAGGAAAAATTGGCGAATTCTATAATATTGGCTCTAATAATAATTTGAATAATATTCAAATTATTAAAATGTTAATTAATATTGCAAAAAAACACATTAAAATTGGAAATAAAGTTAAAATTAAATATGTAAAAGACAGGCCTGGTCATGACTTTAGGTATGCGCTAAATAGCAATAAAATTAAGAAAGATTTAGGATGGGAACCTACATTTGATATTAAGTTAGGATTAAAAAAAACTTTTTTATGGTATTATTTAAATCAATCTTATTTTAAAAATATAAAAAAAAAAGACATAATCAAAAGATTAGGTAAAAAATGGTAAAAAAAGGAATTATATTAGCAGGTGGATTGGGAACTAGAATGAGTCCATTAACAAAAGCTGTAAATAAACAGTTACTTCCCATATATGACAAGCCTTTAATTTTTTATCCACTATCAATATTAATGTTATCAAAAATTAAAGACATACTTATTATTGTTAACAAGGGTCAGCTTGATCAGTATAAAAAAATAATACCTAATGGAAAAAATCTAGGTATTAAAATTACTTATGCTGAACAAGAAAGTCCTAAAGGGTTACCAGACGCTTTCATATTAGGAGAAAAATTTATTGACAAAAAAAATGTGGCCTTAATTTTAGGTGATAATTTTTTTTATGGGCAAAACTTGACTAAAGTACTGCAAGATAGTGCAAAATTAAAAAGCGGTGCAAAAATTTTACTTCATAAAGTTCAGAAGCCAGAATTATATGGAGTTGCAAAGATAGACAAACAAAGAAAAATTATTTCCCTTAAAGAAAAACCTAGAAAATTTTTTTCGGATTTAGCTGTTACAGGACTTTATTTTTTTGACAAAGATGTTGTTGAATATGCAAAAAAATTAAATCCTTCAAAAAGAGGTGAATTAGAAATCATTGACCTTTTAAGTAAATATAAAAAACAAAAAAAACTTTCTGCAAATCTTATTGGCCGCGGTGGGGCATGGTTAGATGCTGGATCAATTGAAGATTTTTACAAAACATCAGCATTTGTTGAAGCTATAGAAAGTAGACAGGGATTGAAGATAGCCTGCATTGAAGAAATTGCTCTTAATAATGGATGGGTAGGAAAAAAAGAAATTAATAGCTCAATAGATTTTTATGGAAAATGTAATTACTCAAACTATTTAAAAAAACTATCTAATTAATATGCTTAATCGTTTGAATATTTTATTCTGGTAGCTTATATTTCGATATTTTACTTACTAGAATTTTAAAAAAAATTTATAATGAAAAAAATACTAATCACTGGGTCAACAGGATTTATTGGTTCTTACATTTTAAAAAATATTTCTTACACTAATAATGTTTATATTATACTTAGAAAAAAAATAAAAATTCACCGTCATAAAAAAATAAAAATTATAAATTATAAAAACTTTAATGATCTAAACTCTAAATTAAAAAAAATAAAAATAGATATTATAATACATTGTGCAACACATTATGTAAAAGAACACTCATATAGTGACATACAAAAACTAGCTAATTCAAATATATTATTTGGGAATATTATTTTAGAGAATTTGGACATAATGAACGTAAAAAAATTTATAAACTTATCTACTGTATGGGAAAATTACAATTCAATAAAAGATGATAATCCAAATCTTTATTCTGTTTATAAAAAAAGTTTTAGTCATTTAATAAATTTTTATAAAAAAAAATTTATTAATATATCTTTCTATAATATTATGATCTCTGATACATTTGGTAAAGGAGATAAGCGTATCAAGTTAATCAATGTATTAAAAAATAATTATAAAAAAAATAAAAAAACTAAAATTATATCGAAAAATTTATATCTTAATCTTCTTAATGTTGAGGATATTTTTAGTGCAGTTAATATAATTGTTAATAAAAAGGTTAAGCCTGATCAATATCTATTAAAAAATAAAGAAGATTATAAGATTACAGATATTATATATGCCTTTAATAAATTTTTTAAAAAAAAAATTCATGTTAACTGGATATCAAGTAAGATAATTAAACAAAAAATTTATTCCTATAAAAAATTTAATAACTGGACACCTAAAAAAAGTCAATTACAAGATATAATAAATATAATTAAAAATTAATATAATACTTATAAATAAAATGATTAAAAAAGTATATTATGGTAAAGCTGTATACGATCACAAAGAAATTAATGCAGCCATAAAAGTTTTACGAGAAGGTAGTCTTTCTCTAGTAGATGGTAAAAATGTAAAACAACTAGAAAAAATTGTGCCTAAAATTTTTGGTAAAAAATTTGGTTTAATGGTTAATTCAGGGTCTTCTGCTAATTTATTAGCATTAGCTGCTCTAGATTTTAAAAGGGGGTCTGAGGTAATAACTCCAAATCTTACTTTTTCAACAACGGTTGCTCCTATTTATCAGTTAGGTCTAATTCCACATTTTATTGGGGTTGAAAAAAATAAATTTGTTGCTGATATAACACATATTGAAAAATGTATTAATAAAAAAACTGTGGCTTTAATGATTCCAAACTTATTAGGTAATATTGCAGACTGGAAAAAAATTAATAAAATTGCAAAAAAATACAAACTTAAAGTTATAGAAGATTCAGCTGATACTATAGGTTATACTGATGGTGGCTCAATTAATGGTAAACTGTCGGATATAACAACAAACAGTTTTTATGCATCACACATAATTAATGGTGCAGGAACAGGTGGCATAGTTTGTTTTAACAATAAAAAATTATACGAAAGAGCGAAACTTCTTAGGGGGTGGGGAAGATCATCGGCTACTTTTAATGAGTCAGAGGATATTTCTCAAAGATTTAATGTTAAAATTTCTGGTATAGATTATGATGCAAAATACATTTTTTCAGAAATGGGCTATAATTTTTTGCCTTCTGAAATTTCTGCAGCATTTGCATTAGAGCAAATTAAAAAACTTAAAAATAATATTTCAATTAGAAATAAAAATTTTGATTATTTGGTAAAATTTTTTAATAGATATCATGAATATTTTCACTTACCCGAACAGTATAAAAAAATAAAAACACCCTGGTTAGCTTTCCCATTGGTGATTAAAGAAAATAAAATTTTCAATCGAAGAGAAATGCAAATTTTTTTTGAAAAAAATAACATTCAAACCAGAACAATTTTTACAGGTAATATTTTAAAACAACCGGTAATGAAAAATAGATATCATAAAAAACATCCTGAGTGCCATGTTGTAGCCGATGATGTAATGAAAAATGGAATATTACTAGGTTGTCATCAGGGTATGGTTAAAAATGAGTTAGTTTACATGTGTGATATTTTTGAAAAGTTTCTAAAAAAAAATTATTCTGTTTAATGAAAATAGAAAAAACAAAATTTAAAGATTTAATTATTATAAAAAAAGAAAATCATATAGATAAAAGGGGATATTTCAGGGAATTATTTATAGAAAAAAAATTTAAAAAAAAATTTCCTTTTGATGTTATGTCTTTATCTAAAAAAAATGTATTAAGAGGATTACACTTACAAATTAAAAAACCACAAGGAAAATTAATTACAGTGATGAGGGGAAGTCTGTTCGATGTAGCTTTAGACTGTAGAAAAGAATCAAAAACTTTTGGTAAATATTTTGCTATAAATTTATCTGAGAAAGATAATGTTTCTATATATATACCTGAAGGCTTTGCTCATGGATTTTGTGCATTAGAAAATAACACCATACTTCATTATAAGTGTACTAATTATAGAGATGCTAAATCAGAAACTGGGATACTTTGGAGTGATTCAGTGCTAAAAATTAAATGGCCAATTAAAAATCCGATAGTTTCTAATAAAGACAAAAATAACCTTACCTTTTTGAATTTTAGTAAAAATAATTTATTTTGAGTTTATTGGTAGCGGGAAGTGGAATCGAACCACTGACCTCAGGCTTATGAGTCCTGCGCTCTAACCGACTGAGCTACCCCGCCACTTAATTATCGTTGTTTTATAATAGATTTTATTTTTAGTCCAATCAAGTATTTGCCTGTTTTCCTTGCTGACTGTGTCCTATGTGTGTCAAGAACTGAGTATTTTAATATTCTCACAGTCTTTACCTTTTATGCTTTAATACGTTCAGAAAATTTATCTTTGCGACCTAAAAATTTTTTCATTTAACTTTTGAAACAATAAAATCTAAAATTTGAGGATAGTAATCTTGAAAACAAGAATAATAAAGCATTACATGCCCTCTAGCTTTTTTCTTCATTTCTTTCTTTTCTTTTTTATCAACTGGCTTAAATCCTTTATGTTTTTTTTTAACATCATGGGTCTCTTCCCATCCCGCTTGCATTCTTGGCAAATCTTTACACAGTTTTCCATTTACAGAAATTTCTCTACCATTTTTTGCATTGTGACCAGCTAATTCAATCATAGTGGCACCCGGTATATCTCCTATCCATTTTAAATATTTGTAATCACTATGCCAGTCTGCATGACCGTCAACGGGACTTGAAAAACTAATTGAAGAAAGTTCTTTAAAAGTTTTCATTTCATCAATTAACATTTTTCTTATAGGTCCATTTGGTTTTCTGTCCCAACAATTAGGCATATAGGCGATAGCACTGTTAAAAGCATCAGGGTATTTTCCTTCAAGCCTAAGTGCGTTCCATGCACCACAAGAATGTCCTGATAAAAATATTTGGTTTCTAGGTGTGCCTTTACTTGCAAAATAATCTATAGCTTCCTTTGTTCTTTTTTCTCTTAAATAAGTAGGAAAATTATTTATAACACAGTCATACCATGGAGGATGATAACCTCCTCTAAGTTTCCATCCACAAGCATATCCAATTTCTTTGCCTTTAAAAGGATCATTCTTTTTGTCAATTAAACTTCCATTCATCCATAAAACAGTTTCTTTTCCTTTAATATTTTTTCCAGAAAGATTAGGTGCCATTAATTTTGCTAAGCTAGAAGCCCAGCCTGGTCCCCAGTTTTTTTCCCATCCCCATCCACCATGATTGAAGATGATTATGATTTTGTTTTCTGGGTTTTCAATATCTCTACCTTTTTGAATTTTTAATTTTTTTCCATCTGACCAAACAAAAGCATCAAAATTATTTGGCTTATGGTCGTTAGCAAAAGAAGTACTAGTCCACAAAAAACCCAGAACCATGATCCCTAAAAGTTTCCTCACAATAAAAAATGTTCTCACTATGTCATGTGTGTGTCAAGAAATATAGGAAGGTTAATTGAGTCAGTTATATCGCACTAATTAACATTGGACAGCGTGCTTATGAGTCCTACTCTCTAACCGACTAAACTACCCCGCTACTTAATTGCCGTTGATTTATAATAGGTTTTTATTTTAGATCAATCAACTTTTTGAAAGTGATATTTACTTTAATAACGCTATAAAAGTTCCAAATAAAATAAGTATGGTTGTAACAAGACTAAAAAAAATAATTTTTCTTTTTATTTGATTTTTTTCATCTATTTTTACCTTGTTCAATAATATATTAATATCTACAACACTTTTTATGTCTATGTTAAGAGATTGTGGTAATTTTTTTTCATCTTTATTTTCATTGATTGATTTACCGTTATGAAAATAACTTTTTTACATTATGTAAGTTAATCATCAATTATTTACATGATCAACTAAAATTATAAAAATCTAGCTTGTTTATCTTTTAAAGGGTTGACCTCTACTTTTACTGAGTATTTTTGTTTGGCAACCTCTATAAATAGGTCCATTTTAAACAATTCTTCATTTGAGTATTCAGATCTCACATAACCAAAAGATAAATTTTTATTATAATTAAATGAATAATTCCCAGAAGTTGTTCTCCCTATAATTTTATCCCTTAGATAAATTGGCTCTTCATGTAATAATAGAGGTGCACCTGGTTTACTGTCAATTAATGATAACATTATAAATCTTCTGTCTTTTTTTTTGTCTTTAATTGTTAATAAACTTTCTTTTCCAATAAAGTTTGTTTCTTTTTTATAACTAACAGCAAAATTTAATCCTGCTTCGTATTGATTTTCTTCAGGTGAGATATCGTGACCCCAATGTAAAAAACCACTTTCCATTCGCATTGTATCCATTGCATGAGACCCACAATGAGATAAATTGTGATTTTTACCTTCTTCTACAATTAATTGATAAACTTCTTTAGCATCTTTATTATCTATATAAATTTCAAACCCTAACTCTCCAACATATGATAATCTTTGAATCCATACTTTTTTATAAGCAATAGTTACAAACTTTCCCATACCAAATTTAAATGTTTCATTTGTAAAATCATCATTTGAAATTTTAGTAATTAAATTTCTGCTTTTGGGTCCAAAAATTCCTAAACATACAAGATCATCTGTTATGTCTTTAAATTTTAAATCTGGAGACAAATGCTTTAGAATGTGTACTTTATCATGGGTTCTTGTGGCAGCCGAACTTATTACCCTAAAATGATTCGTCTCAATACAGATAACCGTTAAATCAGTTTCAATGCCGCCTGCTTCATTGAGCATTTGTGTATAAGTAGATCTGCCTGCCTCATTTTTAATATTAGCTGTGCATATTCTTTGCAATTCATTGTGAGCTAACTCCCCTTTTATTTCATATTTTGAAAAGGGAGATAACTCATACAGACCAACATTAGTAACTGTATTTTTTGTTTCAAACTCAACAGATGAATACCAATTTTGATAATCAAAACTATATTTATATTCAGGTTTGTCATTATTTAATGCATACCACATGGGTCTTTCGTATTCACCTGATACACCAAAGCATGCCCCTGCTTTTTTTAATTCTTCATGATATGGTAATAATCTTTGATTTCTTGATGTGTTGTGCTGTTTGTAGGGCCAATGCATTCCATATAAGTCACCAAGAGTCTCTGTTACCCTTTCCATAATAAATTTTTTAGATGAATGAAATTTTTGAAATCTTTTAATATCAAGTGAGAATAAGTCTTCATTCATATATCCATTAATCATCCATTCAGCAGTAACTCTTCCAGCACCCCCTGAACTTGCTATGCCAATACTATTAAATCCACAACATGTAAAAAGATTATTAACTTCGGGAGTTTCTCCTAAAAGATATTGGGTATCGGGTGTAAAAGATTCAGGCCCTGAAAAAAATTTTCTAATTCCAGCAGTTTCTAACATAGGTAATCTTTGAAATGATTTTTCCAAATAAGGTTCAAAGTGATCAAAATCATCTGGAAACTCACCAAAAGAAAAGTCTTCTGGAACAACACCCTTATCCTTAAAAGCAGGCTTTGCATTTGGTTCAAAAATTCCAACTAGCATTTTTCCCGCATCTTCCTTTAAATAAAGACATGAATTATAATCTCTTAAAACTGGTAAATTTTTGGGTAACTTTTCTAATGGTTCAGTAATTATATAAAAGTGTTCGTTTGGATATAAAGGAATACTCACACCAATATCCTCTCCAATTTGTCTAGACCACATCCCTGTAGCAATGACAACGTATTCACAATCAATTTTGCCAAATTTAGTTTGAACACCTACAATTTTTTTATCTTTAACAAGTATTTTTTCAACAGGAGTTTTCTCAAATATCTGAGCCCCTTCCATCTTTGCAGCTTTAGCCAATACATTTGTAACTCCTACAGGATCTGCCTGACCATCTTCCGGCATATAAACACCCCCTAGAATATCTTCGTCGTAAATTACGGGGTAAAGTTCTTTTATTCTGTCTTTTGTAACGGTTTCAACATTTACATCAAATAACTGTGCCGCTGTTGCTTGCCTTAATAATTCCTGCAGTCTTTCAGGTGAAGTTGCAACTGTGATTGCCCCATTTTGTTTTAGACCAGTTGATAAACCAGTTTTTTTTTCTAATTCTTTGTATAAATTTAGAGAGTATTTTCTAAGACGCGTGATTGTAGAGGATGCTCCTAATTGACCCACAAGTCCCGCTGCATGCCAAGTGGTTCCCGAAGTAAGCTGATCTCTTTCTAATAATATAGTGTCCTTCCATCCATATTTTGCAAGGTGATAAGCAACAGAACAGCCCGCAACACCTCCTCCTATAACAACTACTTTTGCTGATTTTGGTAATTTAACATTCATTTGTAATTTGATATTATTAACATTCTAAAATTCAAACAACTAAATTCTTAGATTTGTAAAACATACAAAATGTTATAAATATTTCACATGTTTTCAAAAAAATATTACTCAATAATTTTTGTATTTTTTATTAGCTTAGGTATGTCTATATTTATGTCTTGTGTAATCACAATTGTTAACACTGGGCTTCAAGGAGATTTTTTACATCGTTGGGGAATGGCTTGGATGTTTGCTTTTCCACTTGCATTTTTAGCGGGTAATTTTTTTTCACCTCTTGCAAAAAAACTTACTGATAAACTAACTAAAACTTAGTTTTTTGTAAACATTATACAGTTAAGTCTATCATTAAAGGTAATCTTATCTTTATACTTTATTTCAATTTCTTTTATACCCTTTAAAATTTGAACATCATTTAAATTTAGTAAAGAAGATATGTAGCGCTGTTCTATCATTTTTATATATTTTTTTTTAGTAATATTAACTTTAAAATTAAATTTTGTGATAATTTTTTCTTTTTTGAATTTTAATATATCCTTTTTTATTAATGTTTCTTTTTTAAAAGACTGTTGAAGTTTTTTTTTCATTGAAGAAAATGTTGGTATTTCATTATTTTTCGCTTCTAAAGATAAAATAAGTATCACACCTTCTGGATTTAATTTTGAATAAGAGCAATTCAATAATTTCTTAATTTCTTTTAATGTAAAAAAATGAATAGTTTGTTTTATTAAAATTAAATCAAATTTTTTTTTATTATAATTTAGATATTTAAATGCATTTATTTTTTTAAAGAGAATTCTTTTATCAAAATCTTTATGATTTTCAATATCAAGTCCAATAGGCTTATGAATTAATTTTAGCTTAGAGGATAATGCACCCATTAACTTACCACGCCCACAACCAATATCTAAAATTTTTGAATGTTTATTTAGTCTTTTTTGTTTTAATAAAAAATTATTAAAAAACTTTACATATTTACTTGAAGATATCCAGGTTTTATTATCCCAATTTTTAATACTTAACATAAGTTTAATTTAAAACATTTTAACTTTTATTTAAATAAAGTATTAGTTAGTTATGTTTGAAAAATTACATATATTTCTTGGCGCAACAGTTGCGGATGCAGCCGCAAGACCTTTACATTGGGTCTATGATGAAAAGAAACTTAAATCCTTTATTAAAAATAAAAAAAATATTACATTTTTAAAACAAAATAGATCCCCATTTTACTCAATTAAAACTGGTGAAGTTTCTGGATATAACGATGTGGGTCAGGTTATGTTTAAAACATTAACCCAAACTAAAGATCAAAAAAATATCTTTACTAATTTTAAAAAAAATATTGTTAAAAACTTTGGCCCTAGTTCAAATTATTGGAAAAATCTTAAATTAAGAAAAAAATACAAAAAAATTAAATGGACAACTGCTATGAAGGGTCCCTGGATCCATCAAAATATCTTAGAAACCATTAAAAATATAAAATTAAAGAAAACTATCACAGGTGGGACTAAAGTTAACGAGTCTGATGGGTATTGTGCAGCTTTACCCCATTCTCTATTTAATAATTCAGAGCCAAAATTAAAAAAGATAATCAGAGCCGTGGCAAATGGGAAAATTAGTGAACAATTTGCACTAGCAAAACTTAAGATTATTGAGTTAGCTGATAAAGGAGAAAAGGATCCAGTTAATAGTTTCTTAAGAAAAAATATAAAAAATAATTACTATAAAAATGTTATTGAAAACATCAAAAAGGTTAAGAAAATAAAATCAAAACCTCATAATTTTGTTGTAAAGAAATTTGGTAAAGCATGTAGTTACCCAGGCACTTTTAACGGGGCAATACATGCAATTATAACCTCTAAGAACTATAAAAATGCAGTTATTAAAACCATAAGGGCTGGTGGCTGTAATTGCTCACGTGCTAATTTTGTCGGTGCTTATTTTGCTGCAAAAAATGGATTAAAGGGCATACCTAAAGATTGGATTAAAAAAACTAATCCTGCAAAAAATATATTGAAGTATATTGCTTAAATGCAAAACCCTTCAATAAAGCACATCTTAAGATTATCTATTCCTATTTTTTTTGCAAATTTAGCCATCCCAATGGTTGGAATTATTGACACTGGCTTGATGGGCAATCTTGGTAATTTATCTTATTTGTCAGCAACATCTGTTGCAGCAAATTTATTTTCAATGATTTTTTGGAGTTTTGGCTTTTTAAGAATGGGTACGGTTGGATTGGTGTCTCAGGCATATGGTAAAGAGGATTATTCTGAGGTTTTTAATATTATTTTAAGAAATCTAATTTTTGTATTAATGATTTCCTTAATCATAATTTCTCTTCAAAGTTATATTTATAGATTAAGTTTAAATATATTTGAGTTATCAGAGACCACAGAAAAATTTTATCAAGATTACTTTCAAATTAGAATTTGGTCAGCACCTGGTGAATTAACACTATATATTATAACCGGTTTATTTGTAGGGTTACAAAAAACTAAAATATCTAGTTTAGCTGTTGGTTTATTTTCAATATTAAATATCATCTTAAGCATTATTCTTGTCTCTAAATTTGATTTAAACATTAAAGGTGTTGCGTATGGAACTTTGTTCTCTGCTTTATTGATTTCAATATCTTTTTTACTTTATACTTTTTGGTATCTAAACAGAATGTCTAAGATAAAGATCAAATTTGATGAATTAATTAATCTAAAAAAAATTAAAAATATATTTAATATAAATATAAACATATTTATTAGAACCATTCTTTTAACATTCTCTTTTTTGTGGTTTACCTACCTTGGTAGTCAAATCGGTGAAGATTATATTGCAGCTAATGCAATTTTAATTAATTTAGTTTTTTTATCAGCTTTTATCCTGGATGCTTACGCCTTCTCTACCGAGGGTATGGTTGGTTATTCACTTGGTAAAAAAGACATTAATCTCTTTAAAAAAATTGTTAAAAACTCTTTTGTTTTAAGCTCTATTACTGGACTTATTATCTCAATTATTTATTTTTTGATTAACAATTTTGTTATTGAGCTAATGTCTGACATTGAGGAAATAAGAAATCTTAGCTCTTCTTATGCGGTATGGTTAATAATCATGCCTTTAATCTCTTCTTTTTGTTTTCAGTTTGACGGAATATTTATTGGGGTTTCGCAGACAAAAGAGCTTCGAAATGCAATGATTTTTTCAGTATTTTGTTATCTTGCCATATCTGTATTCTTAACAGATTTAATGGGTAACACTGGTGTTTGGATTTCATTGTGTGTTTTTATGATCTTAAGAGCTCTGTCTCTATACTATTACATGGATAGAATTTATTTAAGATTTAATAAGTAATTGTATCTCTGAATTATAGTTAATCAAAAACTATTGTCTAATCGAATGCTTATTATTATGATATTATCTCTTTATGTTATTTAGACAGTTATTTGATAAAACCTCTAGTACTTACACATATTTAATAGCATCAGCCAAAGGCAGAGAAGCTCTAATCATTGATCCAGTATTAGAAAATGTTGAAAGATATATACAATTATTAAAGGAACTAGATTTAAAGTTAGTTAAAGTAATAGACACACACATACATGCTGATCATATCTCGGGGATTGCAGAGCTAAGAGATCAAACAAATTGTGTAACTATTATGGGCGATAAAACACCATCAGATGTTGTTTCTATGCAAGTGTCAGATAAAGAATTAATCAAAATTGACGGTCTAGAATTTAGAGCTTTATTCACACCAGGTCATACATCGGAAAGTTTTAGCTTCTTAATGAGTGATAGGGTTTTTACCGGTGACACATTACTAATTAGAGGAACTGGAAGAACTGATTTTCAAAATGGAGACCCACAAGACTCATATAACTCAATTTTTAATAAATTATTAAAATTACCTGATGAAACTTTGGTCTACCCTGCTCACGATTATAAGGGAGACACTGTAAGTACCATTTTAGAAGAGAAAAAATTTAATCCGCGACTGCAAGTAAAATCAGCAAGTGAATATATTGAAATTATGAATAATCTTAATTTACCAGACCCTAAATTAATGGATGTGGCGGTTCCTAATAATTTAAAACTTGGAATAGATCTTGATAAACAAAAGGTTAATAACGGTGTTGAACCTAATGAGTTTAACAATTGTTTATTAGAAAAAAATATAATTTTAATAGATCTTAGAGAGCAAGGTGAGGTTGATAAAATTGGAAGAATTGAAAATAGTACAAGGATTTCTTTCCCAGAAATTAATGATTACTTAAATAAAAATAAGACTGAATTACGGGATAAGAAAATTTTGTTTTATTGTGCAATTGGTCAAAGATCTACTTTGGCAGTTCAAGTATCAAAGTCTTATCAATATAGTAACTGCTTACATTTAATTGGTGGTCTAAAAAACTGGAAGCAAGTTGGTTTAGAATTGGTTAAATAATTTTAATTATGCAATTTAACTTATTTACTATAAAATAATAATATGCGTATACTCATAATTTTGTTATCTTTTATATTCATAAGTGAGGCTTCTTTTTCTCATAGTCACTTTCCAATAACTAGAGACTCGGCTTTAATGATTGCTAGAGGAAAAATTGTATATGAAAGTAACTGTGTGAGCTGTCATCAAGTAAATTTGGTTGGAGCAGAAAATTGGAAAGGGCTAGATGAAGATGGTCATACAAAAGCACCTCCTTTAAACGGTAAGGGTCATACCTGGCACCATGATGATGCTAGCCTGCATAATATTATTAAATATGGTTTAGCAAAAATCGTTAAAAACTATGAGGGAAAAATGATTGGCTTTGGTGACAAAATAAATGATAAACAAATAGATTCAGTTCTATCATACATAAAAAGTCATTGGGAAGATGAAATATATGAAAGACAAATTTCAATCAGTAAATAATAACTAAGGATAATAAAAATATGATTAAAAAAATATATATACTAATACTTTTTACAGTTTTCTCTTTTTCCACACAATCCTATGCAGATAAAAATATGATGAGTGTTGGTACAGAAGGTAAAAGTGATGAGGTTACAAGAGTAATAAAAATTAAAATGTATGATAACTATTTTGAACCTAATTCTTTCAATGTTAAAGCTGAAGAAACTGTAAGATTTGAAGTAGAAAATTTTGGTGAGTTAGTTCATGAATTTAATATTGCCAATTCTATGATGCACAAAAAGCACCAACCAGAAATGCAAAAAATGTTTGAAAATGAAATATTATTTGGAGACAGTATTGATAGAAAAAAAATGGCAAAAATGGCAAAAATAGATAAATCCATGAGTCACGCACATAGCAATAGTGTTTTATTGGAGCCAAAAGAGAAACAAGATTTAATTTGGAAATTTTCTAGAGCACAAAATATTGAAATAGCCTGTAATGTTCCTGGTCATTATGATGTTGGTATGATTGCAAAAGTAAAAATTACTCAATAATGGTAGAAAAAAATATTGTTTCTAAAAATTTTCATTGGTCTTGCAAACATACATGGGGAAAAAGTGCCAAGAATACTATGTGGTGCGTTATTGGTTGTTCAATTGGAGATTTTGGAACAATACTATTTTTTCAACTAACTCAAATCCCTTTTCCTATAATTGGCATAATGATCTTGGCAATCATTAATGGTTTATTGACTAGCATCATGCTTGAGACTTTTATTTTAATTAGACAGAATTTTAAATTTATGAACGCTTTAAAAACAGCTTGTGGGATGAGTTTTATCTCTATGGTTAGTATGGAAATTTCGATGAATTTGACAGATTATTATTTAACAGGTGGGGCTCAACTTACTTATTGGGTAGTGCCCATTATGTTAATAGTAGGATTTCTAACTCCCTGGCCTTATAATTATTGGAGACTAAAAAAATTTAACATCGCCTGTCATTAAATATGAATGTATTTATAATTTTATCATTACTTGTAATTGTAGTTGGAGTTATCTTATTAGTAGTCTCTCCATCAGTATTATTTAAATTGAACTGGGAAGAAAAAACAAGAAAAGATAAAATACTTATGTTCTTATTTTATGGAATTTTAGTTTATATAATTAATATCATCTTTTGGATTATCAAATAAACATTAATTGGTTTTGTTATTTGAGATTAAGATTTTATTAATTCGTAGATTTTTGCTTTATTGGTTTGACCAATGCTTCTGTAAACTTCTTTATTATTTTTATAAACAACAATTGTAGTCCAATAATCAATATCTAATTGTTTTGCTATATCTTTATCTTTTGTTTGTTCAAAACTTAAAAAAAGAACATCTTTAAATTCACTTTCTGCCTGATCTAGAATTTTAATTTGTCTTTTGCACGTTGTACAAGATTTTTCCCAAGAGTTTATAACAACCGTTTTTCCTTCAAGTTGAGCTTTATTAAAAATTTCATTTGTAAAAGTTGTAGTTTTTTCCACAGCAAAACAGTTAAATGAAATAAGCGTAAATATTAGAACTAAAATTTTTTTCATAAAAATTATATATATTGGTTAACTTTACTTAACAAGAGGTAGTATAGGGGGTGTGCTAAATTTAACTACTATAATTTTACTTTATTTTTCCAAGCTGTTTCTGTCTTGAAATAATTATTAATCCACTAATTATGATTATTATAGCTCCAATATAGCTATTGGTAGATGGAACTTCATCAAACAAGAAGTAACCGTATAATATTCCCCATAGGATTACCGAATATCTAAAGGTGGAGGTAACAGAAACAAGTGCAATTTTAATTGTTGCTACTGAAAAAATATAACCTAGTGCTAAGAAAAAAGCTGCTATAAATAAAATAAAAATATCCATTAAACTAAAATCATAAAATTTATAAATACTTAATAAGCCAAAAAGAAGTGTCACAACAAAACAAGTCATGAATGCGATTTGTAAACTAGGATAATTTTTTTTAAAATTTTTTGTATACATGTCTCTGATTGAAAGCATGATTGCAGCAATTATAGGAAAGATAAAATAATAACTAGTCTCCAGTTTTCCAGGATTAATTACCACCACCACACCAACAAAACCCAACAATACCGCAGTCCATCTTCTCCATCTAACTTTTTCTCTTAAAAATATTGCACCAAATGCAGTTAATAAAATTGGTGCCATGCTTAGTAAAATATAAACATTTGCAAAAGGTAATAAAGCAATACCAATAAAAAAAAATAAAGCTGCTAAAGATTCTAAAATGCCTCTCACTCTCAATTCATTTGAAGTAAAGATTGATTTAAAATTAAGCTCTTTCTTAATATAAAGAAATAATAAAATGAAAAGTAATGTAAAAATACCTCTTATAAAAATGATTTGGTTTAAAACAAATATTTCATCGTAGTTTTCGTAAATAACTTTTACAAAAGCGTCATTTGTTGCAAATGAGAATTGACATAAAAGCATATAAAATATGCCAATTAGATCTTTGCTAACTTTAAATTTATGAAACATGGGATTTTAATTATAAGTTTTTCTATTGGTAATATACAAAAATTAAAAACCAATAAGAGATAAGGCCCACAAAGATTGTAGCAATAATACTTCGACTAAAATAACCAATAATTATTGCAAGTATAGCAGCTAATATTTTTGGATTACTATCAATGTCTATTGCGCCTGTATTATCAAGAAATATGGGTGGAAAAATTATTGCTGGGAAAATAGCAGAGGGCACATAGGAAAGTATTTTTTTTGTCTTGTCATTTAATATGTCTTCCTTTAATAAAAAAATCATAGAAAACCTTGTTAAATAAGTAATAATTCCACAATAAATAACTGTCGACCAATGCATTAATTTTTCTTTAAAGTTATTAAGGTTAATAACGTAGCAACTAGTAACGCAGATATTGCTGCAACAATAATATACGCTTGAAATGGTATTGTATTATATCCAATAGTTGCAACTACCCCTGACACCAGCATTACAATAATATTTTTAAACTTTCTAAAGTCATTAATTAGCAAAGCAAGGAATGTTAAAGAAATGGTAAAACTTAAACCTAATTCTTCTGGAACAATTGATCCTAAAACTATGCCCAAGATTGTTGATATTTGCCAAACAATCCAGCATGTAAAACCAGCTCCTAATAAATGATAATGTTTATATTCATTTTCTTTATTGTTTTTAAAATAAGTATTTGAAACAGCAAATGCTTGATCAATTAATATATAAGATAAAATGATCTTCCAGGTGATTTTTAAATGAGATAAATATTCAGCAAAGACTGCTCCATATAATAAATGTCTAGAATTTACCGCACCCACTGAAGTTATGGTTACAAAAGATGAGGCACCTCCCGAAAATAATTGCAGCAAAACTATTTGTGAAGCACCACCAAAAATTATAATAGACATTCCAAGTGTCATATAGGCACTCAATCCCAACTCCATTCCAATAACACCGTAGATAATTCCAAAAGGAACTACAGGTATCATTAAGGGACTTACATCGGTAATTCCCTTAGTTAGTGTTTTTAATCTATTGTTCATTTGTAAAGATAGTTTTTATTAGAAACAAACTATATGATCAATATTAATAGGACGTTTGATGCCAAATTTTTCATCTACTTCATGTTGATGAATATGGTGAGAGTGAACAAATACTGGAATTAATTTATTACTTGCAGTTTTAAGTGTGTAAATAAAATTAGTTCCTCTAAATCTTCTATCAACTACTTCTAATTTTAAATTACTTTTATCATCATGTTCCAAATCTTCTGGTTGTAATAAAAGTTGTACCTCAGATCCTTTTGGATAATGTTTTATAAAGTTACCTGTTATAGTGCCCAAATCATCACTCTCTAAACTATTTTCACCTGTTACCTTAGCTGGAATTAAAATTCCTCTATTTAAAAAGTTAACCACCTCAATGGAATTTGGGAAATGATAAACATTATAAGGATCATCATATTGTTTAAGTTGGCTATCTAAAATTATTCCACATTTACTCCCAAGATAGAATGCTTCATAGGAATCGTGAGTTACAATAATTGTTGTAATTTTTAAGTCAGTTAATATTTGCTTGAGTTTAACTTGAATTTCTTCTTTAAAACTTTGGTCTATATTTGACAAAGGTTCATCTAATAACAACAAGTCAGGCTTAGATAATAACGCTCTTGCTAAAGATGCTCTTTGAGCTTCACCTGAGCTTATTTGATGAGGAAATTTATCTTTAACATGATCTAAATGAAGAAATTTGATTACTTCATCGATAGTTAAGTTTTTTTTCTTTTTGCTGTTTCTCTCCGCACCAAATTCAATGTTTTGAATAACATTATAATGTGGGAAAAGTGAATTATCCTGGAAAGCTAAGGATATGTTTCTATTTTCTGGCTCAATATGAATATCCTTAGACGAGACAACCTTATCTTTAAGTATAATTTTTCCAGATTGTATTTTCTCAAGTCCAGCTATGGTTCTTAAAATTGTAGTTTTACCAATACCCGAAGGTCCTAATAGACAAATAATGTCACCTTCATTTTCAATGGTTAAGGAAACATTGTTAACTTTACTCTTTGCGCTTGCTGCAAATGTAACATTGTCAATTTCTAAAAATTTTTTTGCCATATTTGTTAATCCTTAAGAATATATCTAGATGTAATTATAATAAAAAAACTTGCAATAAGAATAAGGAATAATGAAGGTGCTGCTGCAGCCTCTAACAAGTCTTGAGAGGCAAATACATAAGCTGTAGTGGCAAAGGTCTCAAAATTAAAAGGTCTCATTATTAATGTTATTGGTAATTCCTTAATTATCTCGATCGCAATTAAGATTCCAATTAAGAGCATAGAATTTTTTAAATAAGGAATATGAATTTCCTTAAAGGTTCTAAACTTTGAATAACCTAATAAATAAGCACTTTCATCTATTGAATAATTTATTTTTAAATAACCAGATTTAATACCGTTACTCGCTAATGAATAAAATCTTACAAAGTAAACTATAACCAATCCAAAAACAGAGCCTATAAAAATTGATTTAATTGTATTAAATCCAAAAAAACTAACAACATTGTTATCAAACCATGAAACAAAAGTAATAAAAGCAACCGCCAATATAATTCCAGGTATTGCATACCCAGATATAGAAAAAGTAGTTAATATTTCAAGGAATTTACTTTTAGAAACTCTGTTCCCATAATTTGATATGAATGCTAGAGTTATTAATACAATACTTGATAAAAAAACTAACAAAATAGTATTTAGAAATAATTCCATCAAATTTAAATCTGCTAAGTGTTTTGGAAAAATAATTGTCCAATAAAGCATTTGTAATACTGGAAATAAAAAACTAATAAAAAATATTGTTGCGCAAAAAAATAAAGCTAAAGTTGATTTATATCCATTTAATGAGGTTAATGATTTAGATTTAAATCCACCTTTAGATGGTGTGTGGTATTGGGCTTTTTTTCTAGATAAGTTTTCTAAAATAAACAACCCAAGAATAAAAATTAGTAAATAAAATGATAATCTATTAGCTAAGGCTAAATCATCAAATGAAATCCATGCATTATATATCCCTGTAGTAAGTGTTGATATTCCAAAATATGATACAGAACCAAAGTCCGATAAGGTTTCCATTGCAACAAGTGAAAGTCCAGCAACTATAGCTGGTCTTGCAGAAGGAAGAATTATTTTAAAGAAAGATTTTTTTTTTGAAAAACCAAGATTTTTTCCAAGTTCAATTAAGTTTTGTGATTGATAATTAAATGAAGCTCTGGTTAAAACATATACGTAACCAAACAAAGAAAATGATATTGAAATTATAGCCCCCATCATTCCATCAAATTTTGGAATGTGTTTGTTGTAATTACCCTCTCCAAATAGATTTTTTAGAATTGAAAAAGCAGTTCCATAATTTTCAAAAAAAGCTGTTAAGGAATAGGCATAAATATAAGCAGGTACTGCAAAAGATAAAATTAGCGCCCATTTAAAAAAATTAGCACCGGGAAAACTATAGAATGAAACTAAGTAAGCACACCCAACGCCAATTATAAATGTTAAAATTAAAACTCCTATTAAAAGTGTTAATGAATTAAAGATATAATCATAAAGAAAGGTATCTTTAATAATGGATGAATAATTACCAGTTGTCTCAAAAAAACTACTGAACACTGTAACTATTGGTATAGCTACAGCAATAGATATTAAAAAAGAACTTACATACCAGATGTTAATTTTTTTACCCATTTTTTATATTACCCTAATAACTAAATTTAAGAAACTTCCCCTGCATCCAAGAGAAGTTAATATTAACCTAATAATCAAATTGGAGAGAGATTACTAAAATTAATTCCTAAAACTTGTATATAAATATTGTTCATTTACATAATTTATTTTTTAGAAAGATACTCAATGCAATTTTCAGGTGTTGTTTCTTCGTATGGATCAGGATCGCTTCCTTCATTGTTCATGCCCACTTCTTGCCACCATTTTTCAACCACACCATCATTAATAATTGCACAATACCTCCAACTTCTTTGTCCAAACCCTACATGTTTTTTTTCCACTAACATGCCCATCGAGCGAGTAAAATCAGCATTTCCATCTGGTAATACCTTAACTTTTCTCAGTTTTTGTTGATCAGCCCAAGCATTCATGACAAAGCCATCATTAACACTAATGCAATAGACCTCATTAATACCTAGGTCTAAGAATTTATCATAATTTTCTTCAAATCCAGGTAACTGTTTTTCAGAGCATACTGGTGTAAATGCGCCTGGTAATGAAAAAAGAATTATTTTTTTATTTTTGAATAAATCATTAGTACTAACATCAACCCATTTTCCAATTTTTCTTGTTTTCAAAACTACATTTGAACATTTTTTTCCTTCTATCATTCTATTCCTGTTGTTTTTTAAGTGTTTGTTTAATTGTATTACTTGCATTTGAATTTTTTAGTGCCCATAAAAAAGTTAGGTAGGGTAAATACCTTTTGAGAGATTATGGACACAATCATTAAAAAGAAAATTATGTATTAAAAGGAGAGAGGATATGTGCAACCTCTTTATCTTCAATATCTGATAATTTTCTATTATTTATTTTTCTATTGATTTTTT
>Ga0222670_1000302_pt1 | contig 22160 bp, 25 predicted proteins | sample AntAcemetagen732_FD_181148 | JGI IMG/M metagenome (GOLD analysis project Ga0222670, IMG submission 181148) | Saline water microbial communities from Ace Lake, Antarctica - #732 | ecosystem: Environmental > Aquatic > Non-marine Saline and Alkaline > Saline | place: Antarctica: Ace Lake... | reverse complement strand
TCCCTTTCAGGGGCGGCACATCGGTACAACGTCACCTGCCAGGTACCAGGCGAAGATTTCTTGCGTTTACTCTCGCTCAGGTCACATGCAGAGGGTGTGGAAATCACCGATGACTGGGATCCGCTGGGCATGCGTGGAACGGTTTCACGAACCCTTTTGATTAAAAATGTTTTTGTCCCAGACGATGACGAAATTATGCCCGGTGGGATGTACGACCAGGCCGCTAACCGGTACCCGTACCTGTTCATGTCACTTGCCCCCGCTTATCTCGGGTTGACCAAGGGGATTCTTGACTTCACCAAGGACTACCTTCGCGGAGAACTTCCGGGAGCTGCAAGTGGGACTGCCCGCCGCGATAACCCCATCAAGCAATATGGCTGGGCCGAGATGCAGATCAAGTACGAACAGAGCAGGGCCATGCTGCACTCGGTGATTGACGCGGCGCATATTGATCCCGATGAAGACACAATGGTGGGCGCTTGGACCGCTGTCTACACGGTCATGGAGCACGCAAACGAGGTTGCTAGAACCGCCGTGCGGGTGTGCGGGGGTCAATCAATGTTGAAGAATCTGCCACTGGAGCGTATGTACCGAGATTCGCGACTGGGCTCAACCATGTTGCCGTGGAGCGCTGAAGTTGCTCTAGACCGGATTGGAAAGGCGCGCCTGTATGATTGAGGCGAATAGTTATATTGACTCTTTTACCACTGAAGGACTTCCCCCACGTGATCAGTGGCCCACAATCCTCCGGGACATTCCCGCGGTCCGCTATCCAAATCGACTGAATGCAAGTGTCGAGCTTTTGGAGAAAAGTAATGAACTTGTTGGCCGAGATAAAACAGCCGTTATCGCTGATGACGGAACTTGGACTTATGGCGAATTAATAGACGACGTAGCCCGCACGGCACATGTATTGAAAGCTGCAGGACTGCAATCGGGGAATCGAGTGCTTCTTCGTGCGCCGAATAACGGTTGGTTGGTTGTCGCTTGGTTGGCGGTTCTTCGAGCCGGTGGCGTTGTTGTGACGACAATCCCGATGATTCGTGCGGGTGAGATTGAACAATTGGTGCGTGTGTGTGAGCCCAATCTTGCAATCGTTGACCACAGGTACCTTGAGGATTGGCAAGCGGCGGGCACGCGAGCCATCCCAACAATTATTGTTGGAGGAAACGGTCCACAAACACTTGAAAATTTGGCAACCACCAAGTCAACCGAATTTAAGCCTTATGACTCGCTAGCCAGCGATACCTGCATGCTGGCATTTACTTCAGGAACTACAGGGAAACCAAAAGCTACGATGCACTCACACAGTGATGTCCTAGCAATTGCGGACACTTTCAGCGCTGAGGTGGTCAAGCCAAACTCAGCCGATATTTTCTCAGGCAGCCCCCCGGCTGCCTTTACTTTTGGGCTCGGCGGCCTCGTCATCTTCCCGCTCCGAGTTGGTGCGACTACGGTTTTACTCGAAACAGGATCTCCATCTAATTTATTGGCAGCGATAGAAAAACACAGAATCACCTGTATTTTTACCGCACCGACCGCGTATCGCGCAATGCTAAATCTAATTGACACTTTTGATATCAGTTCGCTTCGAAGGTGTATTTCGGCAGGAGAAACCTTGCCTGAATCCGTCTGGCATAAATGGTTCGATGCAACGGGTGTGAAGTTAATCGACGGTATCGGGGCAACCGAAATGCTGCATATCTTTATTTCTGCCTCCGACTCAGACATCAGGCCAGGTTTTACCGGTAAAACTGTTCCCGGGTACGAGGCAACGGTACTCAATGAAGATCTGGAAGTACTTCCCGCTGGAATGCAGGGAAGGCTTGCTGTTCGCGGCCCAACGGGTTGTCGATATTTTAACGACGAGCGACAAAATATTTATGTCCAGAACGGCTGGAATCTCACAGGTGACATTTATGAAATGACCGAGGACGGATATTTTCGCTACCTCGCTCGTGCAGATGACATGATCGTCTCCAGCGGTTACAACATTGCCGCCCCTGAAGTTGAAAATTCGCTACTTAGCCACCCATGTGTAGCTGAAGTGGCCGTGGTCGGTGAACCCGACATCGATAGAGGCGTCGTTGTGAAAGCTTTTATTGTCCTTCAATCCTCGTTCATTACCAGTGATCCTGACGGTGAACAAAAGTTGAGAGTGGAGTTGCAAGATCACGTTAAGAAGAACATCGCGCCATACAAGTATCCGCGCGTGATCGAGTTTGTTTCTGAGCTTCCCAAATCACCCACCGGGAAATTGCAGCGACACCGCTTGCGCAAAACTACAACAAAATAATTAGTAGCACTTGATAGACGAAGGTTAGTGAACAAGCCGCTTTGAATGATCAAGGAAAATTACCCTTAAAAACTTGGAGGAGATATGTCACAACGAGAAAATTTGCCTAAATCGGATCGCGACTTAGGCCCTGGGGATCAACAGACTAAGTCGACCTCGCTACGGCATGGAAAACTTGGACTCTTAGCAATTATCTTTTTTGTTGTAGCTGCTGCTGCGCCATTGGCTGGTATGTCTGGTGCATTCTCAATCGCAGTGGCGCTCGGCACGGGGGCTGGCGCGGCTGGCATGTACGTTGTTGTCGGTCTCGTCTTGTTAATTTTCGCAGTTGGTTACGCAACCATGAGTCAATACGTAACGAACACCGGAGCATTCTTCGCCTACGTTGGCCGAGGGCTCGGTATCCGTTGGGGTGTTGCTTCAGCGATGGTCTCGTTGTTGGCGTATCTCGCAATTCAATGGGGTGTCCTTGGATTCCTTTCCGGACAAATGTCCCTGCAAATGCAGGACAAACTGGGACTCACCCTCGACTGGTGGGTCTATGCAATTGTCATGATGGTTCTCGTCTGGGTCCTTTCATCACTTTCAGTCGATGTTGGCGCAAAAATTTTGGGCGTCCTACTTATCATCGAAGTCCTCGCTCTTCTCATTGTGGCGATTGCAATTCTGATCGCAGGTGGGGCAAACGGTATCGAGGTTGAAGCATCTTTTAGTCCGTCCAATATTTTTGCCGGCGGACTAACCGCTGGTGCTGGTGTTGCATTTGCCTTCGCACTCGCATCCTTCGTTGGCTTTGAGGCGACAGCAATCTACGGTGAAGAATCAAAGAATCCAAAGAAGACGGTTCCAAGAGCGACTTACATTTCCGTACTGTTCATTACCTTCCTGTTCGCAGTCGTCGGTTTGGCACTGGTCTCGGGACTTGGCGCTGACGGAATCGTTGACAAGGTATTCGCAGTGACTGCAGTTGACGGTGTTCCACTGACGGATCCTGCTGCGGTTCTCTTTGGTTTGACAGATGAATACGTGGGAACCTGGCTAACACTTCTGTTCTCGTGGATCGTGTTGACTTCGCTATTTGCAGCATTACTCGCATTTCAGAACAGCGCCTCGCGCTACCTGTTTGCCATGGGCCGTGCAGGTGTGCTGCCAAAGGTGCTTGACAGAACAAACTCACGCCAATCACCATTCGTGGCGACCACTGTGGTTTTGATCTTGGGCTTGGTGCTTATCGTCGTATCTGTCATTGTTGGATGGGATCCTTTCATCAATCTCTTCTCTTGGTTCGGTGGAGTTGCCGTCATTGCAATTGTCTTAACCGAGATTTTGGTGTCAATTTCTGTTGTCGTCTACTTCCACAGGACCAAGCAGGATACGCGTTTGTGGCATACCAAGATCGCTCCGATTCTGGCGGCGCTGCTATTGATAGTTGGCGAGTACATGTTGATCTCGCGATTCAACCTGTTCTCACTCCTAGCGCCAAATCCCGAAATGTGTCCTGGCGACCCAGGTTCGGGTTGCGGACCGTTTGAAATGACCGGGACCGGATGGGTTCTCGTATTGTTGACGCCCACCGTGTTTATTGTGGGTCTGATTTTGGGAACAATTCGAAAGAACAAGGAAAATTATGACGCGGTTCAGAACTTTGCGTCTTAATCCTTCGTATCGGGAGTGTTGAAGGAACGGCCGTGATTGTGGGGAGCGATCAATGATCGCTCCCCACAATCACATAGACCAAGGTCTATGCTGAGTCTATGGCGCTAGCAAGAGCTGTTTTGACTGCAATTGACGCTCCGGAGCCTTTCACCCTGGCCGGCTTCTACTCGCAATTAATTGGTGGTGAGGTCCAAGTTTGTTATCGCAATGCGGCCGGTGATCCTGAGTGGGTTGAGATTCGTGAAGGCGCCCAGCGAAAGTTAGCTTTTCAGTTGGTCCCGGACTATCAAGCACCAACGTGGCCAAACGGTCGATTACCGCAGCAGATGCATCTTGATCTGGAAGTTGAAGATCTTGACGCCGGGGAGACGTTCGTTGTCGCAATCGGTGCGGTGAAGTCTCCGGTGCAACCAGGAGAGACATTTCGGGTATTTCTTGACCCAGCGGGCCATCCATTTTGTCTTGTATCCATTGGCGCTCTGGACTAGGGACACGCTATGGGAATCCAGCGACTCAACCATGCCGTTCTCTATGTGAGAAACGCTCCAAAAAGCGCCGAATTTTATTGCCGAGTGCTGGGATTCACGGAAGTGGTCAATCTGGACGGACGCGCTATTTTTTTACAAGCATCCGACAGTACAAATGACCACGACCTCGGACTATTTAGCCTGGGCGCAGATGCAGCCGCCAGTGGCGCGGGTCAAACGTCTGTTGGGCTATACCACCTGGCATGGGAGGTTGACACCCTCAGTGAACTGCGCAGAGTTGGTGAAAACCTGCGTGTCGCGGGTGCACTCACCGGAGCTTCAGATCATGGAACAACGAAAGCTCTCTACGCGCGCGATCTTGACGGACTCGAGTTTGAAGTGAGTTGGTTGGTTCCCGAAAACATGCTGCACCTTGAACCGGAAGGAATCAAAACTGCAGTCTTAGATCTTGCAACAACTATTGAGAAATACGGTGAACACACACCCGGTGGGATCGGAGTTTCTCACAGGTGTACTTGAATCGAGATTAAGTGACAGTAATGGAAATCGCCTGCATGGGGCAGACATCAACCGCGTTTTCAACATCGTCTAAACGATCGTTAGGCACCTCTTTTGTGAACTGGATTTCCCCATCGTCGTCGAGTTGGAAAATGTCTTCCGCTTCGAATACGCACTGGCCATAGTTCTGGCACTTATCCATATCAATATCAATTGTGATCATGACTTCTCCTGCACTGTTGATGGGTAAAGCTCTTTTGACGGTGTTCTTATTCCACGGAATTCCCAATCGCCACCTTGAGCGGTTGAGAGTACTTCTTCGCTCTCGGTGGGCTGCGCACCCACGTCGGTGCGAATAGGCGTCGGGCCCTCAACGATTAAGTTGGTGAGAGTTCCCAGACCCTCAACCTCTACGGAGACGACATCACCGGGGTAAACGGTACGGGAGTTTGCTGGTGTCCCCGAGAAAATAATGTCGCCGGGAACGAGTGTGATCGTACGTGCAATGTCCGCTACCAGGTAGGACATATCCCATTCCATCTCGTCAGTGGTGGAATCTTGCTTAACTTCACCATTAACGATTGTGCGAATTCGTTTGCCGCGATGATCCCAGTCCGTGACGATCCCCGGACCGATAGGGGCCAAGGTGTCAGCACCTTTCACGCGGAGCATTGAACCGGCATCGGTATCCCTGAAGTCGTGCAGCCCGTAATCGTTGCCGATTGTGTAGCCGGCAATGTATTTGGGGGCATCTGCCGGGGAAACGTTCCGGCACAGTTTGCCAATAACAATAACAATCTCGCCTTCGTAGTTGAGCCACTTGCAACCACTTGGTCGAACGACCGCGGCGTCGTGCGAATTCAGGGCGGTGATCGGCTTGTGAAAGTAGGTGGGAGCGGCGGGGAGTTGGGTCATGAACTCTTCTGTGCGCGAGGCGTAATTTAGGTGGATACAAATAATTTTTGTGGGTTCACATGGTGGGAGGTGAATTGCGTCAATAATTTTTACGCGTCGACCGTCACCGGCAATAAGTTCGTCACCGTCGCGCACGACGTCGACCGGGTAGCCGGCTAGCAGGATTCTTCTCGTCTCGCTCACGCCGCATCCTTCTTCTTGTGCCAACCGTCCGCTGGTCGATCAAACCAAATATGAACCTGACCGGTGCCAATCGAATTCTCGTAGTCGCCGTATTGACGTCCCGAAGCGGTTACATCAGACTCACCCATCGCGCCGATCATCATGAGGTAGTGGGAGAAACGAGCCTCGGGCTTAAATTTTAAGAACTCGGGCATTGTGTCCAACACCTGAGCATGGTCACCCTTTTTAAACCAATCGATTCGCTTCAGGTCTGCAGCGTATGCCTCAGGAGTGAAAATATGTTTCGGGTCAGCCGCTTCGTGATTTCGAAGTTCGCGCAGTCCCCAGAAAGTGTGAGAAAGCGCGCCGGATGCCAACAGGAGAACCTTGCGGTCCGACTTGGCAATAGCCGCACCTATTGCTCTACCTGCACGCAGGAAGTCCTCGGTGTCACCCGTTTGGCAGACACTGACAGAGATCCACTTCTTGTCGGGCAATCCTTCACCGAGGAATTTCCACAGATTGATGGTCGCGTAGTAGATAGGCAAGTATTCGTCATCGATTGCGGTTACCCAAGTGCCAGCAGCTTCACCTTCAGCAGCAATCGCGTAGGCCAGTTCCGGGTCGCCTTCGAAGTCGTAGGGAACCCGGCACATGCCACGGGGGAGTTCCTCGGAAGTAAATAGACCAGCGCGACGATTCTGGGCCGTGACGACGAACTCAACAGTGGTAGCCCAATGTGAATCAAGCACGACCACGGTGTCGTAGTCGATTGTGTCAAATACATCAAGTCTTAGCTGCTCGAGTCCGGGAACGAGGGTGAAATCGTCGCCTTCATTGAGTTCACGCCGGATTTTCTCCGGCAACATAATCGTGGGAACGTGCGCTAGAAGACCTGCTCCAACAATTTCGCCCATGACTTACTCCTTCCAACCAGTCGGTGAATAAACGGTGTTCTTTACATCTGCATAAAAATCGAATGACCAGGTTCCACCTTCGCGCCCAACACCGGATTTGCGGGAACCACCAAATGGCGCGGCAAGGTCGCGAACATAGAAACAGTTGACCCAGATCGTGCCCGCCACCAAGTGCTCGCAGAAGCTTTCCGCATGCTCTTTGCTGCCGGTAACAACGACAGCGGCCAAGCCGAACTCGGTTCCATTAGCAAGTTCGAGTGCTTGATCATCCGTTGCAAACGTCTGCATGGTGAGAACGGGACCAAAAATTTCGTCGGTCAAAATCTCGCTCCCTGGGGTGGCGTCGGTGATCAAGGTCGGTGAAAAGTAAATCCCGCCTTTTTCCAGATTGGGTGTCCCGCCAAAAACAATTTTTGCTCCGGCAGCTTTAGCGCGATCGACGTATCCTTTAATTTTGTCGAACTGGCGTTCGTGAATCTGTGGTCCGATCTGGGTGGCTTCATCTCTGGGGTCACCCTGTTTGATTTGACCCGCTTTTTTTGTGAGGGCTTCAAGGAATGCTGGCGCAATATTTTCGTGAACGAGGAGCCTGGTGCCCGCTAGACAGATTTGCCCCGCGTTATCAAACTGCTCGGCGGCGAGTGTCACGGCCAGGTCAAGGTCAGCGTCTTCAAAAATAATTGTCGGACTCTTGCCGCCTAGCTCGAATGAACATGGTGTGAGATTTTCTGCGGCCGCCCTGGCAACCAACTTGGCTGTGGGCACCGAGCCGGTGAATGAAATTCGATTGATTCCCGGGTGGGAGACGAGTGCGTTGCCCGCCTCGGCGCCAAAACCTTGGACAACGTTAAAAACACCCTCGGGTAGTCCGGCGAGTTTAGTGAGTTCGGCAAAAAAACTTGCGGTGAGCGGGCTCCACTCGGCCGGCTTCAGAACGACAGTGTCACCCGCTGCCAATGCGGGGGCAATTTTCCAAGTGGCCAGCATTAACGGCGCATTCCACGGAGTTATCAAGGCAGCAACACCGGCGGGGTCCCATGACACTTTGTTGAGGTGCCCACGCGTTTCCAGATCGGGGTGGTGTAGCTCGTTGATCGCCCAGTCGGCGAAGAATCGCAAGTTGTGGGCGACTCGAGGCATCACACCCCGGCGATGTGAACGCAGAAGTGAACCGTTGTCGAGTGTCTCCAATTGTGAAAGAACTTCAATATTTTCCTCAACGAGGTCTGCAATGGCATGCAAGATTCGACCACGCTCTGCCGGACTGGTTCTCGCCCAGCCGGTGAAGGCGCTGCGAGCGGCGTCGACTGCGAGATTGACCTCGAGCGCACCACCCTGGGCAAACCGTCCAATCAAATCACCCGTGATGGGTGATTTGTCCTCGAATTGCTGGGATGAAGCCACCCGGGAACCGTTGATCCAGTGTCGAGTATCAACTGAGATGTTCAGTCCACCGGCAAAAATCTCAATGGCGTCGCTCAAGGTGTCATCCTTTTCTTCAAATTCATAAATCGTTTGGATCCTAACGGTATTCTTGCACGATTGCCAATGAATTCCTAAAGCAAGGAGCACCAATCATGTTTTTACGACCACGCGTCGCAATTCTTGGTCGATTCAGCAAAAAGGCGAGTGCCATTCGATTCGGAGCGGTCCTTTCGGCACGTGAGTTGGTGGAGTTGGTGGAGTTGGTATGGACCGCTGGAGGCGAGCCGATCACCTACCTGCCGGTACCTGATCGGGACTGGTCATTTGGGCTGCAGGGGGTTGACGCGGTACTTCTGCCAGGGGGTGGTGACATTGATCCAGCCTGTTACGGCGGGGAAGTTCACTCTGAGGTCTACGACGTTGATGTTTTACAGGATCAGTCAGATTTTGATTTAACGGAGGCCGCGTTGGCCACTGGAATCCCGGTTTTGGGTGTGTGCCGGGGTATGCATATTCTCAATGTGTTTAAAGGTGGCTCCTTGGTTGAACACATGCAGGATCCACATCGACATATGGTCCAAAACGTAGCCATTCCAGAATCAGCCGGTCTTGGAATTGTTGGGGATATCACCATCTCGTGTTATCACCACCAAGCAATTCGTGAACCAGGTGAGGGAATTGAGGTCACGGCGCGGGCAGGTGACGGAACAGCTGAAGCAATTTCCATAATTGGGGCCGGTTGGTGCAAAGGCGTGCAGTGGCACCCGGAAGACACTTGGCGCAATGACCCTGATCAATTGTCATTAATGCGGGAATTTCTTGCTCAGGTTTATTAACTAATCAGTTTTGACGGCCAAGCAAATCGCACGGAGCATGTCGGCAGCCTCGCCTCGTTCCTTTGGCTTGATATTTGCCACCACGAAGCGCTCTTCCGCGTTAAATTTTGGGAACAGTCTTTTCATTAGCCGGCGACCTGAGGGAGTGAGTCGCACCATGACCAGTCGACCGTCAGTTTCTGATTTAGTCCGGCTGACCAAGCCGCGGGTTTCTAATGTAGTTAGGACCCCGGAAAGAGTCGCTTTGGAAAACCCGCCCTCAGCGGCAATCGTTCGAGTTTCAACAGGTTCCCAAATCCAAGTGACCCAAAGGACGACGAATGCGGTCCAAGTGAGGTCGTGTGGGGCAAGAACCGTGCGTTCCATGTGATTGCGAACCGCATTGGCAGCGCGAAATAGGTTCGAAGCAATTGCCATGGCTTCGAAGTCCAGAACTAAACCATCGAGTTTTTGAGCTACCGCAGACTCGGTTTCGGTAAGTGTATGTTCCCCTGCCACGTGGCCTCCTCGTAATGGAAGCTTCATTATGTCCCATTTACGGGCTGGGCTTGCAAAATACAATGCCAAACTCCATTATTAGCGAATAGTTCGTACCCAAACGATTCGCCGAGGAGCTTTGATGCAGAAAACCGAAGTACAACTTGCAGACCTTGATCTTTATGAAACCGGAGCTCCGTGGGCCGCCTTTGACGAATTGCGAGAAATAGACCCAGTGCACTGGGATCCCGAGTTTGACGGTGGAAAAGGTTTCTGGTCGATCACGGGCTATCACGATATTGTCAAAGTTTTGCGAGATACAATGACCTTTTCCTCGGAAACGGGAGCGGTAAACCTCGAAGAACTTGATCACGAACAAATAGACACTCGACGGTCCATGTTAGAAACTGATGGAGCACGGCATCGATCATTACGTAAACTTTTGCAACCAGAGTTCACTCCCAAGGCCGTTGCTGAATACGAAACCTTCCTTCGAGGACTTACCGCAACAACACTGGATAACGCCTTTGCCCAGGGTTCGTTTGATTTTGTCTCCGATGTGAGTGCCGACTTCCCTATTCGTGTGCTCGCCCGAATGCTGGACGTGCCCGACGAGGACACCACGCGCCTCATTGATTGGGGAAATCGCATGGTGGGTAACACCGACCCAGATCATGCGGATGTGTTGGCCAATAGTCCTGAAAGTGAGCAATTTCGCAACTTGCCATTCCGTTCCCCAGCAGCGCTTGAAGTCTTCGACTACGGCTTCGCGTTGGCCAATGCTCGTAGAGGCAAAGCTGGTAAGGATCTTGTTTCAACACTGGTTAATACGGAGCCATCTGATGGAATCCCCATTGATGACCGAGACTTTCGAAACTATTTTTTACTGCTGGTTGTGGCAGGAAATGAAACTACCCGCCACACAATTTCACACACCATGAATGCCTTGATGGAAAACCCGGATCAACTACGAAAATTACAAGAAAACCCTGAGTTAATTCCATGGGCGGTTGAAGAGTTCTTGCGGTGGGCATCCCCGGTATATCACTTCCGTCGGACCGCCACCAAGGACCTTGAATTTGGTGGTAAAAACATTAAGGAAGGCGACAAGATAGTCACGTGGTTTGCATCAGGAAATCGAGACGCAACGGTCTTTAATCAGCCTTATCAATTTGATGTCACCCGAAACCCCAACGAGCACATGACCTTTGGTCGCGGTGGGCCACATATGTGTTTGGGCAATGCGCTGGCTCGATTGGAAATCAAGGTAATGTTTGAGGACTTGGTGAGTCGGATTGATTCAATAGATCACACCGGTCCGGTTCGGTACTTGCGCAGTAATTTTATCCACGGAATCAAGGAGTTTCCCGTGAAAGTGAACCTGCGCTCACAGTAGCTTTAAACGTAGTTTTCAAGAAAGTAGTCAACGAGTTTGTGGGCTCGTGCGACTGATTGCGCATCAAGTGCTTTAGTGCTCGAAATCAACACTTTTGGGTCCTGTCCATCTTCTTCAATTTCTTTTTCCCCTGAAGCTGAAATCCAAGCCAATAATGTCTCAGAGGTTACTTCAGGATGAAACTGCAAGGCCAAATTTTTACGAAGTGCGAATGCTTGAGGGGCAGCGGAGTTGTGAGCCAACAGGGTCGCCCCGGCCGGTGGGATGAAACTGTCGTAATGGAATTGAAACCATGAGCCGGCAAGTTCTGGAGTGTCAGATTCAACAGTTGCCCAGCCAATTTCTGTCTGTGGACCAGGGGCCACGCTTCCACCATGGGTTCGGGCAAGCAACTGTCCGCCAAAACAAATCCCGAGTATGGGTACACCGGCTGAATCTGCGTCTTGAAGCCACTGCACTTCGGGCTCGAGCCACTTGCCAATTTTTTCATCATCCCAAGCACCCCACGGAGCTCCCATGACCACGATTGCGTCATAGTCGGATGGATTCGGGAATTGAAACTCAACATTTGGTGAGTGGAAGTTTTTAGGTGGAACCACGACCGTTTCGGTAACCTCAAAGCCACGTTGGGCGAAGCGTTCGGCTACGGGGCCTGGTGGGCTTACATGATCATGTTCGAGAAAAAGTACTTTCATTTCACGCCTTCAATTGTCAAAGATGAGGTAGAGTTGGAGGCGATCGTTGGTGCCCTAACGATCCAACCGTACGATCCCACACAGTGGCCAAATGAGCAATGTTTCGTGTCGATAGTTCCCTAAAAGGAGATATTTTCATGCAAGTAGATCTAGCTGAAGTTCGCCAACGACTTCAAGATCAAGACATTGATATTTTGCGACTCGTCTTCTCTGACGTATTGGGAATTACCCGTTCAAAAGACCTCATGGTGTCCCAATTGGAACGAGCCGCCCTCAACGGGCCAGCCTTCTGCCAGGGAACTTGGGTCACCACGACACGGGGCGGAGTGCTTGACGGCCACGGCAGCATCTCCGACGGACTACCGGACTTGGTCACTCGGTTGCTCCCAGATTCAATTCGCCTGCTTCCTTGGGAGTCTGGAGTCGCCGTTGGTATTGCTGACTCATTTGAGCCGAGTGGCGAAGAAAGTCCGGTTGCACCTCGGTCCATTTTGAAACACGTATTGGCCCAGTACGAAGCACTGGATTTGATCCCGGTTTGCGGTCCGGAATTGGAGTTTTATCTGGCAAAGCGCACCGACCAGGGTTGGGAACGCGTCCTGAACAAAACTGGCCGCGTTTACACAACCGGGGCGCACGTTGACGCAGACGGACTCTTCCTTCACATGATGCGAATGATCGATCAGCTCAATATCGGCGCGTTCGCGGGTAACCACGAATTTTCACCATCGCAATACGAAATCAACCTGTGGCACGACGACGCACTCTCGGCGGCTGACCGTACATTTCTGTTCAAGGCTGGGGTCAAAGACATAGCCGCTCGGCACGACATTCTGGCGACGTTTATGGGAAAGCCGTGGAACGACGAAGGGGGTAGTGGTTTCCACTTGCACTTCTCCGTGGTTGACAAAAATGGTGAAAATAAAATGCATGACTGCGGAGCTGGTCTCAGTGAGGTTGCCAACCAAATGATTGCAGGTGTTGTCGCTCACGCACCGGCCCTTGCAGCAATGACCAACCCAACGATCAATGCATTCAAACGCCTTGGCCCAGATACGTTGGCGCCGTATCGCGCTAACTGGGGTTGGGATAACCGCAGCACCATGATTCGGATTCCACCAGAGCGTGGTGCGGGCACTCGTATTGAATTACGAATCGGTGATGGCGCAGCGAATCCCTACATCGTGATTGCTGCTGTACTGGCGGCAGCACTAGATGGAATCAAAAACGAAATGCAACCACCCGCACCGGTTCTTGGTTGGTCTTATGAAGATGAGTCCGCAGAAATACTGCCCCTGACGCTGACATCTGCCCTTGGCGCCCTTGATGCGGATGCAGTTCTGCGCGAACACCTGGGAGCAACATTTGTCCAGACATTCATGACGCTAAAGCGTGATGAAGTCGAACGTTACATTGCCGCCGGCAACAGCGAGGACAACAGGGAAGTAACTCGTTGGGAGCTAGAAGAATATATCGAGGACTACTAAATTGAATCAGGTTTCAGACCTTATTTGATTTGTCTGCAACAAGGCGACCACCATTAAATGTCACGCCCACTTCACGGTAATAGCCACCAATTATTTCGTCAACGGGCAACAGGGCCGCTGGTTCATCCCACGGTGAATCAAAAAGGTTCAGTTCAGTTGTAGCACTCCATGGCGCACCGAGATCAGCGTCAACGCCACCCATGGTGACCAGCTGCCACAGGGAGTTTTGTTCCTGGGTTGGATCAAGGGACGGGACAATTCGATGATGCAGCATCGAATGACCGTTAACAAAACCATTGGACTCAGCTGGAGCCTCAAGAGTCCAGCGGGCGGTAGCCAGTCGGTGATCGTAAGCCGCCAGGCTGGCACCGAACTGTGCACCGGCTTCAACACGCGGCGCAGCTTTGCCGTGATTCATGGCTCGCGTCATGTGAATGCTGCCAAGTTTTTTAGGGTATCCCTGATACATGCCGCGACCGATTGCGAAGTCAGTGGTGACCCAGATGAGAACACAACGGCTGTAGACGGTTCCCTCGTAGGCGCAACGCACAACTACGAATGCTTCAAGGTATTGCGAGCGAGCAGGATCGAGTAGTTCCGCCCCACCTGTGCTGCAGGACTGCCAGTCCGCCCAGATGAACGCAACAGCGCCAGGGTCTTCTGGGGCTAGGTCAAGCTCTGGTGGAAGCAAAGCACGCACATTCGCAGGGTCCGTCCGGTATTCGACGGTAAGCAAGGTCCCCGAGTAATACCACGGCATTTCCGGTACTAGGGCGGTCTTACCTGAGGGGGTGAAAGGTGGTAGGAATCCGGTCATGGGAAGAGTTTAGGGCACGAACGTTAATCGTTTGTATCCGAATGGTCACAATTTCCCTTTGTTTCTGGGAATAACGCCAAAGTGCTTGACGAGCTCTGGTCTACGCGGGATCCTCATCTCCACTTGGGTCCCCACCCCATTTCACTGAGGAGTGACATGTCGAATCTTAAATCAGCACCTGAAGAAACAGCTCGAACGTCATTGGGTAAAGCTCGTTTGGGCGTTTTTGGGATTGTATTCTTCGTGGTGGCTGCCGCTGCACCTTTGGTCGGTATGACCGGTGGCGTCCCTGTTGCCATTGTTTTGGGTAATGGTGCTGCAGTTCCAGGCACCTACCTCATGGTCGGAATTATTTTGCTTTTGTTTAGCGTGGGATACGCAACTATGAGCCACTACGTAACAAACACCGGCGCTTTTTTTGCATTCATTGGCCGCGGATTGGGAGTTTCCATCGGTGTGGGCTCAGCCTTCGTTTCATTACTCGCCTACTTGGCGATTCAATTGGCGGTTTTCGGTTTCTTCGGGGTTGTCATGGCCGGCGAAATGAATAACTGGTTTGGTGTAGATCTCGCTTGGTGGGTTTGGGTGTTCATCGCCTGGGGCCTGGTTTTTGTTCTTTCATGGTTCAGTGTTGATATCGGGGCAAAGTTCCTCGGTGTTCTCTTAATCCTTGAACTTGGAGCCCTTCTATTGGTTGGACTTGCAGTGCTGTTCTCGGGTGGGGGATCTGAAGGATTGCAACTAGGTGACTCTTTTGCCCCGGCAGCAATCTTCGCAGGGGCCCCTGGAATTGCATTTGCATTTGCCTTCGCGTCATTCATTGGCTTTGAAGCAACTGCGATTTACGGTGAAGAAGCAAAGAATCCGAAGAAGACTGTCCCGCGCGCCACCTACTTGGCAGTACTCATCATCACAATCCTGTTCGCGCTTGTCAGTTGGGCGATGGTGAGCGGCATTGGCTCCTCGGTAATAGTTGAAGAAACACTGGCACTCACGGGTGAACTCGGTGACCCAGCTCAACTACTTTTCGCCGTTGCCGACCAATACGTTGGAACCTGGTTGAGCGACGTCATGAGCGTCCTAGTGGTAACGAGTCTTTTTGCGGGACTGCTCGCATTTCAAAACTCTGCCGGTCGCTACTTCTTTTCCATGGGCCGCTCGGGTGTGTTGCCAACCGGCCTTGATCGGGTTAACAAATTCCGTGCTCCAGCCGCGGGATCCGTCGCAACGACGGTTGTGACCGGCATTGTGATCCTGTGGTTTGCAATTGCCGATCTTGATCCATTCTTAAATCTTTTCTCTTGGACCAGTGCACTTGCAGTTGTTGCCATTGTTCTGGTGGAATTACTTGTCTGTCTTGCAGTGGTTGCTTACTTCCGCCGGACACGGGAAGACACTCGAGTTTGGAACACAATGATCGCGCCGATTTTGGCGTTCGCCGGCTTAGTTGTCGGTGAGTACCTGCTGATTGCCAAGTTTGCACTCCTCGCAGGAACAGCGGCTGAGGGGAGTGATCCAACCGTTGATTCATTTGCTTTGAACACAACCGGCTGGATTTTGGTACTGCTGCCATTCGTTGTATTGATCCTTGGCTCTATCTGGGGAACCGTGCACAAGTCCCGTGAAAATGTGGACTTGATCAAGGATCTCGTGAGCTAAATAATCACAAGGTGTTGCGGGCTCTATGGAAACGCGACAAAACTTTTATTAACTATGAACTGTTCGTGTGAGCGAGAGCCGCACGGTAGTTTATCTCGTTGCTCTGCCCGAGAGAACACGAAGTGAAAGTTCGGATTAGGTGTCGCGCCTTCAGCGTCAAAGGCGACTTGAGACAGCCCACCCGGAACACCGCAAACGCGATGTCAATGGCTTTTATCATTTTCCTGCCTCCAATAGTTTCTTTAGCCGTACCGCGTCTGCCTTTCGCGCAGCATTTGCAATTCTTCGTTAGCGTCGACCGCATAAACGCAACGCTCGGCGCAGCCCCGGATGTGAGAGGGCGGTTGTGATGACGCGCGAATACGACTGTTTGTGATTCACCTTCACTTAGTTGTTTGGGTACCGGGTCGCACGGGCTGGGTCGCTGTGCTCTCGTCGATGTCGACACCTTGTTGTACGATTCGTACATGACAGAGATGGCCGTGAGCCAAGCCCGTGAGCACCTGGCCGAGGTGATCGATAGTGCCTCGCGCACGGGCCAGCCGGTCTACCTGACCCGGCGCGGCCGCGCCGTCGCCGTAGTCGTTGATCCAGAGGTGTTCGAGAAGCTCCTCGAGGACGCGGAGGAGGCCCTGGACAGAGCCGAGCTGGCGATAGTCCGTAACGAGGACGACTACATCCCCTGGGAGCAAGTCAAGGCCGACCTCGGTCTGACGTGAGCCCCCGGTACGAAGTCCGGATCGCTAAGCGTGCTGCGAAGTCGCTCGTCTCGCTGGAGCGGCGAGATCAACAGCGAATCCGCGCGGCGATCGAGCTGCTCGCGGAGGATCCTCGACCGCCGGCCTGCGTCGCGATGAGGGGGGAACACTCCGTGTATCGCGTCCGCGTCGGTGACTACCGCATCGTGTACGAGGTCCGCGACGAGGTCCTGCTGATCCAGGTCGTCCGAATAGGGCACAAGCGTGAGGTCTACCGCTGACACGAATTGTATTGAGGGATGGATAAGGGCGGTCGCGCGTGCAAAAGGGACCGTTTCTGACCCACCAAAATTGACCTGTTTTCGCACTGGACATGCCGTGACCCCAGGCCACTGCCCCGGCTCCATGTGCGGCTTTGATCCGCTGTGCAATCTCGGCCGGTGTCACAACTCTCCAACCAGCTCGCGCTAATGCCCGTCGCCGCCGGCGGCGACGTACTGCGCCACAGCTTCGCGGATGACGAGCGCCACGGGCACACCGCGCTCCTGGGCGACGCGTCGTACTGCATCGTCGAGTTCAGGACTGGTGCGCAGCCGCCACGTCGGCGACGGTCCTCGGCCGGCTTCTGCGACAGGTGGCCTGCCCAGCGCCAGCCGGTATGCCTCTTCGACGCTGGATGCGCCGGTCGCCTCCATGATCAGACGGCGGCCCTCTGCGGCGGCCTCCGCGCCGCGCTTCGGCTGGCCAATCGGACGCAACTCGCCACGCTCAGCGCGCTCGGCCAGGTCGGCGTACTGCCGCTCCTCGTCGTTGGTGAGGGCTTTCGCCCCGTGGTTCTTTGTCATTTCGTCACTTCCCTCTCGGTTCCTTACTCCACGAGATCGCGATACAGGTCGCTCAGCTCCATTGCGTGAAAGACGCGGATATCACCGTGCCTGGTCAGCGCGGCGATTACTTCGATGTAGCGGTCAGTCTGCGGATGTGGGTGACCAACGAAGACTTTGGTCGTCTCCCCCGGCAAGCCGGGCACGTCCTCGATCGCGTCAGCGTTCGTCACTGCGTGGAGTGCGTCGGCGCGGGGAATACCGTGCTTGTCGGCACTCTCCGCGAAGATTATTCCCACGAGGAAAAGTATACCACAATATGTGGGTACTGATTTCGGGCCGAATACGACCGTTTGTGACACACTCGAATTGACCCACTTATTGCACCCGGCGCGCTGGGTCAAAACCCTGTCCTAAAACCCCTGCTGCTTACAGAGTCACTTTGACGAGTTGTGCGACGCTAAGCCACATGAGTCAACTAATCGGGTACGCCCGCGTGTCCACAACCGAGCAAGACCCGCAACTCCAACTCGACGCGCTCATTGCCGCGGGGTGCGGCCGGATCTTCACCGAATCCGCCTCGGGCACGAAAACTAGCCGGCCTGAACTGGACGCGGCCCTGGACTATCTACGGCAAGGGGATCAACTCGTCGTGTGGCGCCTAGATCGCCTGGGGCGTTCCCTGCCGCACCTGTTGGACGTTCTCGCCCGGCTCGACGGGCGAGGGATGGGTTTTCGATCCCTCACGGAAGCCTTAGACACATCCACGTCGGGCGGGCGGCTCGTATTTAGTGTGTTCGGGGCGATCGCCCAATTCGAACGCGAACTCATCACCGAACGCACCCGCGCCGGTTTAGCTGCCGCGAAAGCCCAGGGGCGCGTGGGTGGGCGACCACGCACCCTGACGCAAGCCAACATTGATTACGCGCGGGATCAACGCACCAAAGGCGCGTCCTGGAATGACATTGCCGCATCCCTACGAGTGAGTCGATCCACCGTGCAACGTTCGCTTTCATCTTGACTTCCTCCTCGCCCTCACGGACGAGGCTTTCTTTCTCAAAACTGGTAATCGTAATCGTAAACAAGCACGTTTACTTTATGGTATGATGGCAGCATGCTGCGCGTAAGTGACCAGACTCGAGAACGTGTCCTACGTATCGGTCGGGAGGAGTTCGGAGGATTATCTGCCGATGAGACCCTGCAACGACTCATGGACGAGCACTGGAGATCCGCGGCCATCACCGCAGTGCGCCAGTACCGCGAATCCGATCCACAGGGTTGGGCGGACTACCTTGCTGAGGCTGACGACCTCGCAGGCGCCGACGCGCCAATTGGCGATAAGTGGTCTAAGAGCGATCGGTGAGCCAACCACCGATTGAGCCTGGCCACGTGTGGTTCGTTGACTTCGACCCTGTCCGAGGCCGTGAGCAAGGCAAAGACCGGCCCGCACTCGTCGTCTCGTCCCGGTTTCACCTAGACCTCACCATGGGCGAGCTGGTCAACGTGCTGCCGTTGACCAGCGTTGAACGACGCGGCTGGATGCACCGGGTCCACGTCGTCTCGGGTGGGGGCTGGGTCATGACCGAGCAAATTCGGACTGTCTCTGCGGACCGGTTACGCAAGTACGCACCAGAGATCGCGCTGTCCGAAGAAGAACTGGATGAAGTGCGACACGTGCTGGCCCAGATGCTGATCGTTTCGACCAGAAGTTTCGATAGACCACCGTCCGGCAACTGATCCTTCTCACATCCCGAGTAGATCCACGGCTCTGAGTAACCGAACGGCACCCGGCGGGATTGATCAGGCGGGGAGACGGTGCAGCGAATGGCCGGCATCGACCACGACCGTGCAAGGGTCACTGATGTTCAGTGGCGTGATACCCGGACCGCCCGCAAGGTCAACGTCGACGTCGGATCCGTCGGAGCGCTGAACCGTGTAGCGCCAGCCTGCGCCAAGGTATCGCCGTGCCGTAATGACGTCGTTGCCTCCACCGGTGATGAGGTTCAGGTCGTGCGGTCGCGCCATCATCACGAGCTCTGGTGAATCGGGATCGGGCAGGAATGACGCTTCGCCTAGGAACGTTGCCACGAACCGGTCGCTGGGCCGATCGAATAACTCGTCTGGGCGGCCGATCTGAAGTAACTGGCCGTTGGACATCACTGCCACCCGGTCACCGAGTGCCAGTGCTTCCTCGCGGTCGTGGGTGATCAGCACCGCTGCGGCGTTGCGGCGCCGGAGCGCTGCGATCACGTCTGTACGGACGTCATCGCGCAGCGACGGGTCCAAGCTGGCGAAGGGCTCGTCAAGGAGTACCACCGCCGGGTTTGGAGCAAGTGCTCGCGCTAACGCGATGCGCTGCTGTTCACCGCCGGACAATTCATGGGGGTAGCGTTTTGACACGTCGGGCAGTTGCACGAGTTCGAGCAATTCGCCCACCCGGCGTGAGCGTGCGGCCCGGTCGAGATGGCCGAGCCCGAAGGCGATGTTCTGGTCGACACGGCGGTGGGGGAATAGGGCATGGTCCTGGAAGACCAGCCCGATGCGCCGCTTTTCGGGAGGCATGGCGGTGACGTCGCTGCCATCGAGTTCAATGCGACCGGCTGTGATCGGATCCAAGCCGGCGATCGCCCGCAACAATGATGACTTGCCGCAGCCACTCGGTCCGACAATTACCACGATTTCACCGTCGGCGACATCGAAGGACACCTGGTTGACGACATCGCGTCCGGCGATGTGACGGGTCACACCGGCTACCGACAAGGCAGCGCGTGGCGAGGTGAGGGTGACATCCATAGTGGTGGACACGGTAGTGGCCACATGCGGCCTGCGAAACTCGGTCTGGATTGCGCCGTTCACGACACCGTCTCCGCGCCGCGCTCCAGCGTCCATAACAGCGCGGCCACCAGCAGCATGCCGAGGGTGACGATCGCCAACGACGGTACGGCGGCCTGCACCCACAAACTTTCCGAGGTCGCCTGCCACACCCAAATCGGCAGCGTCTCGGTACCGAACGGTCGCAGGATGAGCGTGATCGGCAACTCCTTCACCGTATCGATCGCCACCAGCACCGCCGCCGCGATGATGCCAGCACCGGCCAATGGCAGTTCGATTCGGGTGGCGACCCGGAAGCGACCGGCGCCCAGTGTGCGGGCGCTGGCCACCACTGATGGCGGTACTTTGGTGATGCTCGCTTCGATGCCGTAATAGGCAACGGCGAGGAAGCGCACGACGAGCGCGTAGATCAACCCGATGAATGACCCCACGAGTAGCCAGCCGCCGGGCAACCAGCCGAGCCGATCGACCGCGGCGAGGGTGACCAAAACGCCAATTGCGACGACGGGACCGGGGACGGTGTAGCCGAGTGTTGTCAGCCGGGCGAGCAACGATCCGCTGGCCCGTCGCCGGTTCAGGCCAGCCGCGAGCAGTAGGCCAAGGCCTAGGCAGGCCAGCACCGCGACGGCGGTGACCCGCAGCGACGACATCAGATGGAAGCCTAAATCGCCCGAGACAGTGGACGTCTGGTCGGTGCGTTGGGCTTCGAGCGCCCAGGTGATCAGGCGGTAGATGGGCAGCGCAACGGCGACCGTGAACACACCCCAACCGATTGCGGAGGCGCTCACTGCCCGAGCGCCTCGCAAGCGCTCAACGTGGAGACCTACCCGCGATCCTGACTGCGTGAAGCGTGCCCGCCCACGCGCCAGTCGCTCGGCAGCGATCAGCACGATCGCCACGCCGATCAGCACCACCGCTAATTCGGCAGCAGCGTCGCGGTTGCCTGTGCCGAACCACACCCGCAGCACGCCGTCGGCAATCGTCGAGACATTAAACAGTCGCACCGTGCCGATGTCGGTGAGCACTTCCATTCCGACGAGGGCGACGCCAGCGGCAAGTGATGGACGCGCCATCGGAAGCACGACTCGCCAGAACGCCTTCGTGCGGCTGCAGCCCAGGCTGCGCGCCACATCGACCGCTCGCTGGGACTGCTCTCGAAACGCCGCGCGAGCAAATAGGTAGACGTACGGGTACAACGTGATCGTGAGCACTAGCGCGCACAGCCAGATCGACCGCACCCCGCGCGCGCCGAGCGGCCCCTCGAGCGTGTCGAGCCATACAAAGCCGAGCACGTAGCCGGGGATCGCGAGCGGGGTCACCAGCAACCATCCGAGCACCCGCCGTCCGGGGAACTGATACGCGGTGACCAGCCACGCTAGGGCAGTGCCGAGAACCAGAGTGCCCGCGAGAACCATGATTAGCAAAATGGCTGTTTCGCGGATCATGCCGGGAAGACGGGTTGCCCAGAGTTCCTGCCACACCTCGGTGCTCGGCGACACGATCGACCACACGATCACCAACACGGGGACAGATAGGGCAACCGCGATTGCCGAGATCACTGCAATCGAAGTCCACGAACGGGTTTGTCGGCCGATCACCGACACCGTTGATGATCTCGCTGCGCCACCGTCTTTTGAGTCGGTGGTGTTGTTGGAGTCGTTGGAGTCAACGGTGTCGGTGATCATGATGGCCATTTAGGTGTTTTCAGCTCACTGGTAGCCGGCAGCGCTGAGCACCTTAACTGCGGCTGGCTGATTGTTTCCGAGTTGACGAACCGCAGCAAGGTCGGCGGTGAATTCACCGAAACCGGCCACTATCTCGTTCGGCTTAACATTCGGATCGGCTGGGTATTCGAAGTTGGCGTCGGAGAACTGCTGTTGGCCTTTAGTGGCAAGCCACTCGATCAACGCGAGTGCACCCTCGGGGTTGGGGGCATTGGCAGTAACTGCCGCGGTGCTCACGTTGACATGGGTGCCACGGCCATCTTGTTCGGGCCACACGATCTCTACCGGGAAGGCAGGGTTCTCGGTGAGCAGACGTCCTAGGTAATAAGTGTTGGCGATCGCGACATCGCATTCGCCG
>Ga0222670_1000297_pt1 | contig 22276 bp, 46 predicted proteins | sample AntAcemetagen732_FD_181148 | JGI IMG/M metagenome (GOLD analysis project Ga0222670, IMG submission 181148) | Saline water microbial communities from Ace Lake, Antarctica - #732 | ecosystem: Environmental > Aquatic > Non-marine Saline and Alkaline > Saline | place: Antarctica: Ace Lake... | reverse complement strand
ACTTAATCCGAAATTTGATTTGATATCTCAAACTTCACAACACTAAGGCGTGATTATGACACAATTAAAAGTCCTAATAATCTTTGCCTCAAAGTGGTGGTATGATAATGTGTCTCATAGATACGAACCTTCAAAACACTACTTTAAAGGCATCGGTAGGAAAGAACAAAAGTAGAACAAAAACTATCTCATTTTCACGCCCAAGGTGTCTAAAAAGTGTTTCATATAGTGAAACAAATCAAATTATTTTCAATACCCCCTCAAAACCCTTGATTTTATTGACTTTTTTATTCCATTTTTTTTGGTTATTTGCTTGCAATATGACCAATTTCATGTATACTATATGTATATTAACAAAAAAGAAAGATACATTATGAATAACAACTTATATCAATCAAACACTAACTCTATGAACTACAAAAGACAAATGTCATCACTTGCTGCTGAAAGATTTTCACTTTCAAACACACCTTCTTTTAGAGAAGAATATTATAATGCTGTTAAAGTCAATAGAGAGAGAAGAAACAATCGTGTGAAATATAGTAACAACAGATTAAAATAGTAGATCATTTAGATATTAACAAAAAAGAAAGATACATTATGAAAAATCAAAAATATACTATATGTTATAAAAAACATGATACCAGAAGCTGGGATCGTGTTGTAATCAGTACTCACAAAAGTGCTGTTTCTGTTATCAACAAAATGATAGAGAGTTATCAATTCTCTGACATTAAAGTCTTTGACGAACACGATTCCTGTGTCAAAGATTGTCGTAAACTTGTCGATATATCTTCAATTCAATCTGACTTTTGTTTTGCAAGTGATTGGACTGTTCACATACCTAGAGGTAATTGTTAATATGTTTCATGTAGTTTATTCTAGACACTATTGGGATACAGAGGGTCAAGGTACTTTTGCAAATACTTGGACTTTATATAGAAATGTTGATTACTCTCAAATAAGTTTGATGAGTGATAAGTGTGTTGAATTAAAAGAACAAGCAGATAAAACATATGCTGAATATAAAACTACAAAAGATCACGAATCTGATCCTGATTGGTGTGTCATGTCTGAAGTTTATATCGTAGATGATAAAGATTATTTTAGAACCTACAAAGATGAGCATCCTGATGTTCTTAGTGATTCTTATTATGCTAGAGGCTTAGTTCCACAAGAAGAAGATTATTATAACGATTACGGACAAAAGTGCCAATTCTTATTGATAAAAGATTTTGATGAGACATACACTTGGTTCGGCAAAGATTGGACACAAGATATGATAGAAGCCGAATATAAACGAAGGGAAAATGTAAGTGAACTCAACTATGCTTGAGTGCTTGACTATTGATAAAACTTGTAGTATAATGAATCATATGAAAATTTTAATTGCAGCACTTGTATTTACATCTTGTACATTTACTGTTAAAGATACAGAAGCAAACGATTACAACACCGCAGTTATAGGTCACATACTTACCGAAACAATCAGAGGTACTGATATAGATGAAGAAGCTATAATGAATGCTGAAACTCAAAGATTAATTCACGCAATGTCTTTAGAAATGGTTTCAGTTGTATTTACATATATGCCTAGTATATTAGATGGTATATCTGCTGACATGAGAGCAAAAGCAGACAAGAATTATAAATGTAGTTTACAAAGCGATGAATATAAAAACAAAGATTGTAACTAATGGGATTATTTTATGTACATCAAGGTAGAAGTAAGAAGAAGAAACTACCTGAAACAGAAAGTTTAAAAAATGCTCGATTAGAGCATAGAAAGTTCTTATTCAGTAAAGGTATTGATCCTGATAAAAAGATTAATCCTAAAGAGTTTAGTGCAGTTGCAAACTGGTGGGAAACAACATCAGTTCAAAATCCTGCCGTGTTAGCTCATTCGGTAGAGCAGTTGATTTGTAATCATCAGGTGGCCAGTTCGATCCCGGCACACGGCACCAGTTTAAAACAAGAATCTCAACATAATTGGCGACTTGAAGAAAGTAAAAAGTTTACAGTTGCACCTGCCTATAATAAAGGTGCATATCAAGTTATTCCTAGATCAGAGGTAAAGGATATAGGTAGATGAAATACTTAATAATACTATAACAGGAGATACAGAATGACATTTGAATTACACAAATTACATAAACTAGATGATTGGTTAGAGGAAGAAGCATATCAATGGGTTCTCTCTGCTATAATTGATACATACAATGTAGAAAAACTTGATGACCTGACTGAAGCACAGATAGATGAACTGGCGGCCTATGTGAACACAGTCAATGAACGAGATGACCATATATGGTCTAACACTTGTGCAGACAGGCTTTCTGTATTAGCGATTGGTTCTATGATGGACCAATGGCAAGATGCAAATGATTCAGAGTATTGTTATGATAAAGGCTATAGGTGAATGAAATACTTAGTTATATTATTATCATTAATGACTATTAGTTGCAGTCAAAATCAAGTTAAGACACATATAGGTACAGGTGCTGGAGCTGTATCAGGATATTTGACTTGTCGTGGTATGTTAAATGCGAATGTAGAATTAACTGCTGCTTGTGTATTATTAGGGGGACTGTTTGGGTCTACTCTTTTTTATACAAACGATATGAATACACACACAGCAGTTTTTGTTGATACACTAAATACAGCACCAGGTAAAAGATCCCATACAAATTGGGGAAACTCTGCTAATGGTAATTGGGGATCTATTACAATTAATAGAAGTTATGTAAACGATTTCTATAGATGTAGAGATTATGAATCAGTTATTAGTATTGAACATTCTTGGCCAATGAATGGTATCAGTAGAGAAAGTGAAACAGGAACAGCGTGTCAAGAACCTGATGGTCGTTGGCAGATAATAGAGAGTACAAATTCGTAATGAAAGATCCTATTATGAAAGCATTTTTACTATCAACTTTATTATTAATCACTCTTATATTGATTGCTGATGTTGCTTTTAGTGGTGAGAAATCAGAATGGTTAAATAAAAATCCTTGTATGATAAAAATTGTTATTACATCAGTTGAAAAAGGTGACACTACAGTAGTTACCAAAGAAGAAGTGATGAAGTGTAAAGACGGGTATGATGGACCTAACTATTGGGAACTATTCGCTGCACACTATTATTCAAATTTGACAGTTCCTGCATATTGTAGGAAAGTGGCAAGACCAGATCACCCATTTAAGACACCTGGGTTGATGTGTTTAGATGAACATGGTGTCTGGGAGACTAAATAATGTATAAAATATTAGTTACAATAACTTGTATAGTTGTTTTAACAATACATTGGGACGAATTTACTAATAAGATTGATCTAGCAAAGATTCTTCAAGTTAGTAAAAACATAATGGTAGAAGTGAAGGAGTAAAAACATGAAAATCATATTATTAATATTAATGACTTTAGCCTTGGCAAATTGTACAAAAACAATGACAGGTAAATCAAGTGCAAATGCAACTTATAAAGTCGAAGAAGAGGGTACTAATGACGCTATTCTCAACAAAGTGCCACAATGGTTTGTGGATGCTCAAATCGAAAAAGGATTAATCACAAATCGTGATGCTGAAAATTATATTTACGGTGTTGGGTCTGGTGAAAGTCCTGATTTACAAATGGCGATTGATAAAGCAATATTAGTTGCTAAAGCAAATCTTGCCGATCAATTAGAGGGTGAGTTAAATAAAAGAACTAACTTCTATAAAACAGAAGAAGGTACAGAGGAAAACAAGTCAGTTGCTTCTACAATCGATCAAACTATTGTAAACATAATTGAGAAAACTAAAGTTCGAGGTTATGAAGAATGGCATAAATCTGTATTACAAACCCCTAATAATACCTATCGTGTATATGTAGGATTAAAATTTGGTATCGGTGATGCTAACAGATTAGCAAAATACATTTCTGATAATGCTGTTCCAGATATTGATATCAATAGAATCGAAAAGATGGCAGATGAAGCTGTAGATAGTTTAGTGCCTGGTCCTAGAGATGGTCAACTATCATATTCAGAACCACTATCTGGTTATGATGATATACCTGTAGAGGAGATAATATAGTGATTACGGTTTATAGTAAACCTAACTGTTTGTATTGTGAAAAAGCCAAGTACTTGTTAAAAAGTCTTGGCTTACAATACGAAGAAAAGACTGTAACAAAAGATTTATCAGTTGAGGAGTTGTATAAAGTTTTAGATAAGCAAGTCAGAACTATTCCGCAAATTGTGATTGACAAAAATCATATTGGTGGATATAATGAATTAAAAGAATATTTTATCAATGAAGGTAAAATAAATTATAAAGGAGAAGTTATATAGTGGATATAATATCACATACCAATAGAAGTAAAGTTATAAGACACCATTTAGAAAAACCAACAAAAATTGAATTTATAGAAGAAGATAATGTGGTTAAAGGAACCTTTAAATTAAACCCTTGCGAAAAAAATAATATCACTAGTAGTATGTTAATTGATGTAATTGATTGTGATACTAAATCTCCTTGGACTATAAATTGTGATAGTATTATTTCACTAGAACTATGTTAAACGAAAAAGAACACAACGAATATTTGTATCTGGAACGAAAAGGTTTAAATGGTAATCAAACAGAAGCCCAAGCATTAAGATATTTTGAATTAAAAGAATTGAAAAATAAAGATGATAATATTAAAAAAACATGGTCGATTTATGACAAAAAAGATAAATCATATGAATAAATAGTAGTATGAGAGATTTTCAACAATACATAAATGAGGGGGTCTATGACCCTAACATATTCAAAGCATTCTTTCTAGCAGGTGGTCCTGGCTCAGGTAAATCATGGGTTTCAGAAAGAACACTATCAGGTATGGGTTTAAAGGTTATTAATAGTGATACTATTTTTGCTCGTGCTTTAGAAAAAGAAAGTATGTCTTTAAACTTTGCTCAATCAGATGCTAAAGAAGTTGCAAGACGAGATGATATAAGGTCAAAAGCAAAAGCAAGAACTGGTGTACAGTTAAAACTTGCATTAGAAGGTCGCTTAGGTCTTATATTAGACAGTACAGCAAGAGATGTTGCAAGAATAGAATCAGAAGTAAGTAAGATGAGATATATTGGATATGATTGTAATATGGTATTTGTAAATACAAGTTTAGAAGTCGCTCTAAGAAGAAATCAAATGAGAGCAAGAAAACTACCAGACGCTATTGTAATTCATAGTCACAAACAAATACAAAAGAACATTGGTCAATTACAAAGACTATTTGGTACAAACAATTTCATTATTATTGACAATAATAAAGTTGCAGATGATGTTAATCCTGCAGTATATAAAGCAATACGAAGAATGATTAATAGAAAACCAACATCATATCAGGCAGTATCTTGGATTAAAAGAGAACTACTAAAAAGAAAAAGATAATGGGTAAACTATTAAGATTTCCCACAAACAGAATAGTATTTAGTACTCCTAAAGCGCCTGAGCTGACAGAAGAGGAATCTCAATTAATTAAAGAAGAAAAGTTTATAGAACAAATTACTAATCAACTAACTATGGATATTATTGGTGTTTTTCAAGACAATGTTGTTGATATGCAAAATGATAATTTTTTAAAAGATGTAGCTGTTATTGTTGAAGGTATTAAATCACTAATGAAAAGAGATTTTGATAGAAAACACCCAATGCACGATATCACAGATAATTTAATTAAAATACATACATTAAAAGATGGTAGAAAACTGACTGATATTAATTATAGCAAAATAAGTATAAGAAAATTCAAAGATCCTCAACCAAAAAAACCAGAAGCGGAGTTTAAAATAGAATTTGAACCAGATATAAAACTGGATTAACGCTTTACTTTCTATTGAAAGTGTGTTATAATCATATTATGGAATATAAAAAACTAGACGAAAAAATAAAAGAACTTAATTCCACTAGAGTATTTAAGAAGGTAACCCCTAAGGGTGATTTGTCTTGGTTTATAAAGTGGTTTGCAAGTGCATTTATATTGCTAGCTGTCGCTTGTCGTGCAACGGGAAATCTTGCAGTATTTGATATGTGGTTAAGTCTAATAGGTACAATAGGATGGTTCACAGTTGGTATGATGTGGCATGATAGAGCTCTTGTTATGTTGAATGGTGCTATATCCACATTACTTATAACAGGACTACTTGGATATTATTCAGCATGATTATAGTTGATTTAAATCAAATAATGATATCGAACCTAATGGTTCAAATTAGTGGAAGAAATTCTGAACCTCTATCAGAGGAACTTGTTAGACACATGGTTCTTAATTCACTAAGAGGACACAATGTGAAATTTAGACGAGAATATGGCGAAATGGTTATTGCTTGTGATAGTAAGAATGTATGGAGACGACAAGTCTTTCCTAACTACAAAGCAGGTAGAAAAGCAAATCGTGCAAAATCTGAACACGATTGGGATGCTATCTTTACTATATTACATAATATCAAAAATGAGATTAAAACATTTTTACCATACAAAGTTATTGAAATAGAAACAGCAGAAGCAGATGATATAATCGCTACTTTAGTTAGACGAGTACAAAGAGTTACTGGTCCTAATCACACTAAAAAGATATTAATACTATCTGGTGATAAAGATTTCATACAATTACATAATGATAATGTAAAACAATATAATCCTGTACTCAATAAATTTGTAGGAAAAGATGAAAATCCAAGTATATATATTAAAGAACATATATTAAAAGGAGACCGAAGTGATGGTATTCCTAATGTATTATCAGACGATAATGTTTTTATTGAAGGTAGACGACAAACCCCTTTAAGTAAAAAGAAGATAAATAGCTGGGTAGAGGAAGTTTTTATGACCTTTACCGAAGAAGAACAGATGAACTATGATCGAAATCGAAAGTTAATTGATTTAAATTGTATTCCACCTGAATTAGAAAAGAAGATTAATAATGAGTTTAATGATGTTAAAGTAGCTACTAGAGATAAAATACTAAACTACTTTATAACAAAAAAACTTAAAACTTTAATTGAAGTTATAGATGAATTTTAACTTTGAAAGAACTGTTAAGGAGATAACATGGCAATAATAAGAAGAAACACGGACGGATCAGTCGCAAGTCGAGAAGGATTTGCAGATCCAAATCAAACAACAACAAGTCACCCAGCATTAGCAGGTAGACGAGGTATGTCAGCATTAGCAGAATCTGGTAGAGCTGTACCTCCTTTATTGAATGAAATTGCTAATAAAGTAAATAACGCAAAAGATAAACCAAGAAAATTAAAAGTACTACAAGACCACGATTCACCAGCACTAAGACAAGTGTTAAAAGGTGCTTTTGATCCTAAAATAGAATGGTTATTACCAATAGATGCTGATATTCCATATAAAAAAAATGAAGCACCAATTGGAACTGACCATACATTATTAACACAAGAGGCAAAAAGACTTTACCTATTTACAAAAGGTGGAGATGCCACATTGACAAGAAATAAAAGAGAAGTAATGTTTATACAAATGTTAGAAGGACTATGTGCTGAAGAAGCTGAGTTTTTAATAACAGCTGTTTCTAAAAAAATAAACAATAAATACAAAGGATTTACTGCTAACTTAGTAAAAGAAGCATTCAATTGGGATGATGATTTTATGAAAAAATAGTAAAATATAGGGGTTAATATTGCAATATACCTAGGACCCCCTATCAAAAACCCTTATTTTTCAACAGTTTAAGACACCCTTAAATCGTTGATTTATAAGGGTTTTTTTATGTGGAATAATTATAAAAACCCCGAAAAACAAGGGTTTTTTACACCATTTTTATTGAAATAGTGCTTGCATTATGGCTAATTTCATGTATACTATATGTATAATAAAAAAAAGAAAGAAGAAACATATATTATGAAAAACAATCAATCACAAAAAAACTTAGATCACACGCTTTGTGTATTTAAAAATGATAAACTAAAAATTTATCACATTTGGACAAGTCAACAATTCTACAATCCAATAAAAAAAACTGTTAATAATGTCAATATACAAAACGCATTTAGTAAATCAATTGACGCTTACAGCGGAAAAGATAGTTCACAATCTGCTGCAACTACAAGTTTTTATAGAGTAATATCTACTACAAAGAAAAAAGACTGGAATCAAGAAAATATTAATCTAGGTTTTGTTAATAAATCTGAACTTAATACTTATAAGAATATGCAAAAAGAAGAATTAGAAAAAAATGATTATAAATGCATTTCTAGTCGTGACAACTGTAGATTTCATTCCGGAAAATATGCCGGTAGAGAATGGGTAAAGAGAAATCCTTGTACTTTAAGCGAAGTTAAAAGAATTAAGCATTGTAAAAATATGCTTGAAGATGCTCAATATAAAAAAGATGATTTATTAAATATTGCAAGAAAAATTGCCAAGAATATCATAAGATATAATCAACCACTTTCTTATATTAGTAACTTTAGTCAGCTATGGTCTCATATACGAGATACTTATTATTCTGATAGTGAGTATGTTTAATGAATAGAAGAATTAACAATGAAAAGAAAGGATTTCTTGATGTTTAAGCTAACTGTAATAATTTTATTAAGCCTAATTTTATTTAATCAATGTGTGGGGGCTATATTTTAAATGAAAATAGAATATAACAATAAATAAGAGAAGGGGATAATATGAAAAAAAATAATCAATTATTGAAAAAACCTTCTAAAGCCAATCTCACAGATGGCTATAACTATAATCATCTTTTAAAAATACTAAAAGAAAAGTATGATTGGACTCAAATTCCTTTGTATAAAGGACCACTAGATCGGATAAACTAAATGAAATTAAATAGATATGAAAAGAAAATACTAAAAGGCATTATAGATAGTCGTAAAGGCATCTATGAAACTCCAAAAAGACATAGAAATGATTATGGCACTTGTAATGAATATGATGCCGCTCTTTCTTTGTTTTTAAAAAAACTTATTTATGCTCAAGCAACTAATGAAATGAATATGGAAGGTCCTGCAACATCAGAACCAAAATTTAAGTGGTTTACTTGCAGACTTTATAGACCATATGCAACAAAAAGAGATTTAAGAAAATTAATCTAATGTTTAAATCAACTTTAATTCTCGCTTTACTTGTTTTTGTAACTGGTAAAAATATTGAAATGTATAAAGCACAGCTTGAAACACCACTTCCTAAAGATGAGGTTATAGTTAATATGTATTCTACAATTCAATTACATTATGCAAGTCATAAGACTACTCAAAAGAAATTTGATTTACCAGATATTGATACCTCATCAAATGAAAGTTTTGTATATTCATTAAACAGATGTATTAATTATTTGTATGATTATATAGAAATTGAAGATCGTATACCTAATGAGTTAGTTATTGCTCAGGCTGTTATTGAAACTGGTTGGGGTAAAAGTAGATTTGCTAATGAAGGTAATAATTTATTTGGTATAAGAACTTGGGATAAAGATGAACCATATCTTTTACCTATACCATGGACAGAATGGCCAGGGTGGGGTGTAAAATCATATACAAGTAAGTGTGAAAGTGTTGTTGATTATTTACATATCTTGAATAATGTATCTGTATTCAAAGATTTAAGAAATGTAAGAGATACTGCTATTGAGAATGGTGAAGAACCAGATCCTATTCTTATGGCGAATCATCTAGATAAGTATGCTAGTAAAAAAAACTATACCGATTTAGTGAAAACGATAATAAAATTTAATTTGAGAGGTGTATATGAAATATAATATGAAAAGACCATTAGAAAATGACCCTACGAAACTGTTTTGGTATAGAGTTTCAAATCTTAAAAAAATGTGTGATTGTACTAGTGATATAGAATATAAAAGAATATGGATGGATAAACTACAGGAACTAATGAAAATAGGGTTAGTGCTTGACAAAAGAACTTTAAAATGATAGTATATAGATTATGAATATATTTTATTTGAATAAAGACCCAAAGATTGCTGCTGAACTTCATGTAGATAGGCATGTGGTAAAGATGATTGTAGAGTATGCACAATTATTATCAACAGCAAAAAGAATGATGGATGGTGCTAAATATATCGGGAAATCAAAAACAGGAAGAAAAGTAACCAGATACAAATTAGAAAATTCAAATGAAGAGAATACAATCTATAAAGCGTGTCATCAAAATCATCCTAGTGCTGTATGGACTAGGAGTTCTTCTCAACACTATGACTGGTTGTACTCGTTGTTCACCGAGCTTGGGAGAGAATATACACACCGATATAAAAAAGAACACAGTACGATTAAACTGCTTAAAGACCTTTTAAGAAAGGCACCTAATAATTTACAAGACAATGGTTGGGTAGAACCACCTCCTGCAATGTCACATTATCCTAATTGTATTGTACCTGGTGACAGCATTCAATCATATAAAAACTACTATATAGAAGCAAAGGCTTATTTTGCTAAGTGGACATCTAGACCTGTACCAGTATGGTTTAGTGAAGGAATAAAAGATGCCAGTTAAAAAAAGATTAGATAAAGTACCATTCAGATTTCATGCTGATAAAAGATATCAAGAGTATATCTACTTAGAAGATGGTGGCTCTGATGGCTATAATGATAATAAAGAATTTCATGGTAAGTGGTGGGAAACATTACCAGATTCAAGAGACTACGGAAGTTTTGGGTTTAAACAATCTATTGATGGCAACCCAATTAGAAAAGATGCCTATGATGATTCTAAAATTAACGGTATTGTAAAAGATAAGTATAAAAGTGAGGAATAAAAATGCCAACATATAGATTTAAAGACCATAACACAAAGAGAGTATGGGAAGATTTAATGACCATATCTGAAATGGAAAAATTTAAAAAGAAGAAACATATTGAATTACTACCTCCCACTCAAATGAACATTGTGTCAAGCGTTGGTTCAATTGATAGTAAAACGGATAATGGATGGAAAGAAACATTATCTAAGATATCACAAGCACACCCAAATAGCCCATTAGCACAACAATATGGTAGTAAAAGAAGTGTTTCTGATACACAGGTAGAAAGTGTACGAAATAAGCACAAAAAACGTCTTTTAAAAGGCGGAGGAAGATAAATATAACTGATACTATCGAGAACACTACAACAAGCCAGAAAATGGTGAGTAAGTTGAGTAGTCAATCCGATAATGTATCATTAAAGAAGTTCCGCGGACTTCATAAAGGATATATATGGCAGACTTTGATTTTTTAGAAGGTTTCGATACAGAAGGTGATTGGGGTTTTTCTTCAGTTGCTGAGAAACCTTCAACAACGAAACAAGAAGCTACAAAAGCCACAGAAGCAGTGGTTAAACAATCAGCAGAATCTACTGCCAAGGCGGTGTCTAGCGAAGTTGTTTCTAGATTAGAAGGTAAATTAGATCAGATTAAATCTTTAATTTCTTCTACAAAAAATGAAATTAAAGAAAAGAACGAAACAGAATTAGAGATTACAAAGAAACAATTAGATGATGAGTATGATTTAAGAAAAGATAATATTAATAAAGAAAGCAAAGAGAAGTTTGCTAAGTTAGAAAAACTTATCATACCACTATTAATCAAGTTAGCAAAATCACCTGAAGCTTATATTCATTGGCCGAATAGAGCAGCTGTTATTGAAGATCAGGTTAAAAAGATAATACAAATTACAAGGGGATAACAATGAAAGATAATTGGCAAAAATGTTTAGAAACAATACTACATCACGAAGGTGGTTATGTAAACCATCCTAAAGACCCAGGCGGTGAAACTAACTTGGGTGTTACAAAAAGAGTTTATGAAGAATGGGGTGGCACAAAAGACATGAAAGACTTAACAGTCAAAGATGTTTCTCCTATTTACAAAAAGAATTATTGGGACAAATTAAAAGGTGATGATTTGCCTAATGGTTTAGACCTATGTGTATTTGATTTTGGTATTAATGCAGGACCTGGTCGTGCTGCTAAATTCTTACAAACACAAATCGGCACAACAGCAGATGGTGGTATCGGACCTAATACATTAAAGAAATTAAATGATTATATTGACGATAAAGGCCTTCAAGACGCAATTGAAGAATATCAAGGTAACAGACAAACATATTATGAAAATCTAAAAACATTTAGCACTTTTGGTAAAGGATGGACCAGACGAGTTGATGAAACTTTAGAATTAGCGCTTGACTTTATCAAGTAAATCTGTTATACTAATATTATGAATCAAATGAACACATTTTTACAAGATAGGTACGATATGAAAACATTCAATCATGTTGATTTGTCTAAGTTTAATCCTAAACTTACTCTACCAGATGTTACTACTCAAACTATTCAAGGTAAACGATTTTATATAACACCAGAAGGTAATAAGTATCCTTCAATTACTACAGTATTGTCTGGAAAAGGTAATGAAGGTATTGCTAAGTGGCGTGAATCTGTTGGTAATGATGTAGCAAATCAAATAATGAGAAGTGCTGCCAAACGAGGCACAGCAGTTCATCAATTAGTCGAAGATTACTTAAACAATGATGAACTATCTAAACAAGATGTATTACCTGTTGCTCTGTTTACTTTATTAAAACCTGAACTAGATAACATAAATAATATAGTAATGCAAGAAGGCGGTCTTTATAGTGACGCATGGGGTGTTGCTGGTCGTGTCGATTGTATTGCAGAATATGAAGGTAAATTATCTGTCATAGATTTTAAAACATCTACGAAAGAAAAAAAAGAAGAATGGATAGAAAACTATTTCATTCAAGGTTCTGCTTATTGTGAAATGTATGAAGAAAGATTTTCTGGAAAAATCGATCAAGTTGTAATCCTTATAGTCACCGAAGATGGTGGTGTACAAGTTTTTAAAAAAGATAAGCAAACCTATTTGCCTTTACTTAAAGAAGCAATAGGAGAGTTTAATAAAAACTTTACATTAGATGATTAAAAATATAATTAGATTTATTATAATAGTCGCATTATTTACTTTAGTATACAAAAACTTAAAATCTGAAAATCATAATGGTTTATCTGAAAATTATAATGGTTTATCAGAACAAATGATACCAGTATATTGTGCTGAGACATCATATATGTTTGCAACTTCTACTAATAATTTTGGTGAAACCCCAATTATGGTAGGAGAAATCAGATATGGGGCTGACAAAACAGGAGATATGATAGGATTACTATCATTTGGATATAACGAAGAGACAAACAAAGGTAGTTTGTTTATGACCATATTAGAAAACAAAAGAACTTGTTTAATTGGATATGGATTAAATTGGATATTCTTCAATGATACTATAATGGGTAAAAAGATTCTTGATGAAGGTAATGAAAGTAAACAGTAGGGACCTCGGGGCAGTACCGAGTGGCTCCACCAGTTTTAAAATAGACCTATAAGGGGCCAAAATTAGGATTGACCGCTGACTAGAAATCGTGCTGGAGAGGATAGTCCAAAGACTTTAAACTAAACATAAAAGCAAACTTTAATGAGTATGCATTAGCAGCTTAAAACCCTGCTTGGGGTTTGCCAGTACCTCGCAACAGAAACTGGCTTATTGGGGAATTGGTGAAGCGGGATCACACTACCCTTGCACGGTAGAATCAAGAGTTCGATTCTCTTATTCTCCACCAATACTGGAAAGAATGTAGTATGATAGAAAAAGACAAAACCAAAACAAAGTACTTTGACGAAGAATGGCCAAAAGAGGAAGAAATACTAAGAATTAGTTATGAACATTCCAAAAGAATGAGGGCTGAGAGACTAAACAAAACACCAAGACAAGACCTACATGATGAGATACAGAAAAGAAATCCTGAAATAAAGAACTGATTGCTTGACAAGAGTATAAAAGTATAGTATAATAAACATATGATAATCACACCAAACAACTTTGCATTAATAGTAGAAGATATTGTTAAAACAAAAAGAATTTCTTATATAGACGCTGTAGTATTATATTGTGCAAACAATAATATAGATCCAGGAACTACAAAATCTATGATAAACAAAAACCTCAAAGAAAAGATAGCATATGAGGCACAAAATCTCAATATGTTAAAAGAGAAAACAGCTAAGTTGCCAATTTAGGAAAAGGAGAAAATGAATGGTTTTGAAGTATATAAAGTATATTTGGCAATCAAACTCCACTTCACTAGTAAAAATCAAAGTTATGACTTTCATAAACATAACGGCAGAACAACTGCAAGATTGGAAACATTTACTAAAAGAAGGGATAGATATTTTTTTCATAAGCTTAGTAAATCTTATAACGATAGGACTATTGTTGATTATTTTGTCAGTAACTTTGTTAGCAATACTAATCTATGGGTTGGTGATATCATTGGCAAATCTGGTGATGAAACCCACAAACAATGGAGTAAAAAATTAGAATCATTACAATATTATTATGAACAGGATATTGATTATATAATTGAAAGAATGACAAGTAAAGATATAGAATTTAATGATTTGTTTTTATCTACTGCAGGTCAACACCCACCAATAGTTAAAATATTTTTATCAAAAAGAATTAATTTTGAGACACTTGTTATACTGGAGGATATATTAAAGTTTTCTAAAAATTTATCATCAAATATTGCCGAAACAGTATTATGGCCTAAACTTAATGATAGAATGATTAGATACAAACCTTTCTTATCATATAATATTACAAAATTTAAAATGGCATTAAAGAATAAACTGAAAGATATATAAAATGACAGATCAAGCAGCAAGATTTACAGCAGAATCTATAATATTAGATTCCAATATTGAAATAAGAGAATTGAAACATCTTTTAATGGTCCGAGATGAAAAAATAAAAAGTTTAAAAAAACAACTTGAAGTACTTGACAAAAGCATCAAAAGATGTTATAATATAGTTAATGCAAAAGAATGAATAATTACATACAGATATATAAAAATGTTATTGATAATAGTTATTGTGATGAACTAGTAAATAAGTTTGAGAGCAACCCCAAACAACGGGAAACACACGAACAAGGTCCAATGTCATTTGCTCAAATTAATTTAAATTTAAACAAAGACTGGAATACTGATGTATATGAACTATCAAAAGTTTATACAAGATATCTTGAGCAGTACAAAAAAGATTGTGCTGTTACTAAAGAAATGTGGCCAGAACTATATTCTTTTGAACAAATCAGATTAAAACGATATCTACCTAATGATAAAGATCAATTTGGTCCTCATGTTGATTCATTAGATGTTGATTCAGCATTAAGATTTTTAGTATTCTTTATATATCTTGATGATAACGATAGGGGTGAAACGTCTTTTCCTCAATTAGGATTAGGGTCGCCTTGTACGAAAGGATCCTTATTAATGTTTCCTCCATTATGGCCTTGGTTACACGCTGGTGCTAAACCAGTAAAGAAGCCAAAATATATGGTAGGCAGTTATTTACATTATAGGAAAACAACTTGAAGTACTTGACAAAAGCATCAAAAGATGTTATAATATTTTGAAATAGCACTAAAAATAAAACCAAAGGAGATATGATGGCAGAAGAAAAGAGAGAAAAGGTAGTTGATTCTACAAAGAACAAAGTAACAATGTTACCAATTACCCTAGGCAGTTTAATTTTAAAATTTGAATTACCTCTTACGACTATTGATGCAATTAATAAATCGTATGATGAAAATTTAAGAAATCTAAGACCACACAATAAACAACTTGCTGGAAAAATTAAAGAAGAAAAATTAGTTACTGAATTACTAACGGAAGAAATGAAACAAACATTTCTTGTTTGTTTTGGACAATACCTTAAGCAGATTCAGAAACCTTTTTGGGGAGTTAGTCTAGCAAAGGCATGGATAAATGAAATGAGAGCTGGTGAATACAATCCTTTTCATTATCATGTAAGTGAATTAACTGATTTGGGATTATCTTCTGTATTAGTATTAAAAAGACCTACTACCTATGGTACAGAGTTTAGTAATGAAGATGACCAGACAAACGGATTTTTAGAGTTTGTTGGTGGTAATCAAGACCCACTTGGTCTATCACAATTTAGAGTAGATGCTCAAGTAGGAGATTTTTTCATATTTCCATATACCATGTTACATGGAGTTTATCCGTTTAGAGAAACAGATGAAGTAAGAAGAACATTATCTTACAACTGTGATTTGTTAAAACCAAAGATAATTGATTATGTATATCCTAATGGTCAAGAATCAAAAGATAAATTAGCTAAAGATGCTAAAGTTGAGCTTCTTCAAACCAATATACATTAAGAAGGTTAATAGATGAGTAAAGTATCATTAAAAGAACAATTAAATCCTTTAAATCTATTGAATCTATTACCTACAGTCTCACGAAAAATAAAAGAGTTAGAACATCTATTGAAAGTAGCAGAAGATAAAATTGTAATAAAAGATAACACAATAGCACATTTAAAGGAAATCAAAAGTGATGAATTTCTAATGGATAAAATAATAAAACTACAAGAAGAGATAGACACATTAAGAGGTTTAGTTGGAAATATTGATATTGAGAATCTTTCAAATGATTGAGAATCAGTTAAATAAAAATTACATTAGAGTGCTTGACAAAGTTACTCAAATGTGTTATAATATAGTTAATGCAAAAGAAAACTAATTACTTTCTTTTTATAGTGCAAGGAAGAGGCTTTCACCAGAGGGTCGAACTTGACGGTTTAGGGGTTGTTCCCAGGTTTGTAACTTTACCAGTTATGGATCACACTCTCGACAGAGAGAAACTGGTTGATGGCGTATAGGATGGAATCCGGTCGTTGTCTTGTGGGTAATTCCAAAGTCCCACCTATTATGCGTTATAAATAATAATGTCGATTAATACAGACACATACAAATACAATTATACATACAAGGAGATATAATATGAATACAAGTATTGCAGCGTTAAAACGCTCAAAATCAAATCTAGATACTCTAGTCAGCGAACTAAACAAAGTTGCTGAACCTCAAAAACAATCAAACTCATATGCTGATGATAGATTCTGGAAACCAGAATTAGATAAATCAGGTAATGGCTATGCTGTTTTTAGATTTCTACCAGCAGTTAAGAATGAAGATTTACCATGGTCAAGATTATGGTCTCATGCGTTTCAAGGACCAGGCGGTTGGTTTATTGAAAACAGTTTAACTACACTTAACAAAAAATGTCCTATTAGTGAATCTAACAGTTTACTATGGAACTCTGGCGTTGAGGCTGATAAAGAAATTGCAAGAAAAAGAAAAAGAAAATTATCTTATATTGCAAATATTTTAATTATTAGTGATTCTAAACATCCTGAAAATGAAGGTCAAATCAAACTATTTAAGTTCGGTAAGAAAATCTTTGATAAGATTACTGAAGCGATGAAACCTGAATTTGAAGATGAGAAACCTATCAACCCATTCGACTTCTGGGAAGGTGCAAACTTTAAACTGAAGATCAGAAAAGTTGATGGTTACTGGAATTATGATAAATCAGAATTTGATAGCTCATCACCTATTGCAGACAATGATGAAGCAATCGAACAAATTTGGGATAAACAACATCCCTTAAAACCATTTCTTGCACCTGAAAACTTTAAATCTTATGATGAGCTAAAAGCGAAACTAGATAAAGTTTTAAGTGGTGTAAGAAACACAGGAACTGCTGAAGATGTAATGGACCCACCAACATCACCAACAGTTAGTCAACCTGTAATACAAGAAACAGTAGATACAAGTTCAACTTCGGTTGCTAGTGTTGATGAAGATGATGATGATACGCTTGATTACTTCTCAAAATTAGCAGAAGAGAACTAATCTCTCCACCTGTTTCTCTATATGGGGGTTAGGTTATTCAAATCTAACCCCTTTTTAATATAAATAATACAATTATATAATGAAAGAGATTGAGATATCAAATCATATAAAGGAGAAAATTATATGGAAATTATAACTAAAGTAAAGTCTTGGGCATCAGCTCTAGCAGATGTAGGTGTTTCACTTATTGCTCTAGGCATTGTTCTTGAAGTCTTATTTAGTGGACAGACTGTGCCATTTTGGCCTAGTATATCTGTTATTAGTAATGTACAATCAATTATTGCAGGATTCTCTGCTCAAGGTTTAGTTGGTTTAGTTGCTGTTTGGGTACTATACTCAATCTACACTAAAAAATAATAACAAAAAATAATATCTAATAAGGGGGTCTTTAAGGCCCCTTTTTTTTAGCGTATAAATAGTTAAGTTATGGAATTATTCTTTGAAATATTAGTACAATTTGGTTTACCTGTAGCAGCGGCAGTTGTTATGGGAATTTTTATATACATCATTCTCAAATATATACTAGAATCTGTTATCGGTCAAGTTAATGGTATGCATGGTATTATTATGGGTTTAGATAATAGAATTAAAACAATGAATAATGATATGATTAAATTAGATTTACTTATATCTCACGCTCTTAATCTAAAACCAGATGAAGATAGAATATCAAGAGCTGATGGTAAAGTAGATGCGAGAAAAGATTAATGTCAATTATAGATATATTGAACCAGTATGGGTTCGCCACTCTAGCAGCAATTGCTATGGGGTATTTTATTTACTTCATTTACACTTTTACCACAACACAAATTAAAACAAAATTAAGTGAAATGTCAGGTGTGCTAATTGGTCTTATAGATAGAATACGAATGTTGGATAATGACCTTATTCGACTAAGATCCAAATTAAACACAGTTTTAGAACTAAAAGAAGCAGAGAAGAGACAAGATTCTAAGCGAAATACTAAATCTAACTAGTATTATATTATAAATATAAGTATGAAAGCACTATTTAATATAGTGTTAGTATCTTTTTTTTATGTGTTAGTGATTGGTGCTAACACCTCCATAGCAAGCGAAATTGTACATAATTTTAGTAATCCAGCGTTCAACGGAAATGGATATTCTTCTCATGTTTTGTCTATTGAGCAATTACAGTACAATAGAGAAAAGAATGTAAAAGATGACATTAAATCTGCTACAGCTGCGGCTGAAAGAGAAGAAAATAATACCACAATTTCAAAATTTATAAAAAATGTTGAGAGTAGAATTTATGCTAATTTATCTAAACAATTAGTTGATAATATGTTCGGCACAGAATGTAGTGGAACTTGTCCAACAAGTGGTACTGCCGATGTAGAGGGTTCCACCATATATTGGGTTAAGGATACAACAACAGATATTATTACATTAACAATTACTGATCCATCAGGTAATGTCACTACTATGTCAGTTCCTATAGGCGACTTTCAGTTTTAAGATTTAAAATGAACATTTACACAGGATTAAAACTTATAGGATTATTATTTATTTTGACGGGTTGTGCCGCAAGTGGTCAACACAATATTAAACATGGTGCTGAACCATATATTGAGGGAACAACAACAATTGGAAAATTGATAGAGATACCTGATTTAGATAATCAACCTGTAATAACAATTGCAGTTTATTCGTTTACGGATCAAACAGGACAAAGAAAACCTAGTCCTAACTTTTCGCAGTTATCAACAGCTGTAACACAAGGTCCTGATGTGTGGGTTATATCTGCTTTAAAAGCAGTTAGTGGTGGTGATTGGTTTAAAGTAGTAGAAAGAAAAGGTCTAGGTAATATAGTCAAAGAAAGACAATTAATTAGATCAACAAGAGAATTATATGATGGAGAAACACAAGCAAATAATACTTTAAAACCATTAGTCTTTGCAGGACTAATTATAGAGGGTGGTATTGTAGGTTATGATAGTAATGTTGCTAGTGGCGGTATTGGTGCAAGATATTTTGGTATAGGATTAAAAGAACAATATCGTACAGACCAAGTTACAGTATCTTTGAGATTAGTTGCTGTACAAACAGGAGAAATATTACTAACAGTTTCGGCAACAAAAACCATTGCAAGTTATAGTCAGGGTGGTGATGTTTTTAGATTTTTAGATATGGGTACAAGAGCGATAGAACTTGAAGCAGGAAATGCTACAAACGAACCAGTTAATTATGCTATACGAACAACAATAGAACACGCTATATTGCAAATGGTATATGAAGGTGTAAATAAAAAATTATGGAAAATGCAAGGCGTTAAGGAGATAAAATGAAGAGGAAAAATAAATGAAAACTATAACTAAATTAGTTATGTTTTTGATGATGTTTATAACGCCAGTAATGGCAAATGAAATCTATGTAACCCAATCAGGAGCAACATTAACTTTTGATGTGTTACAAGATGGACAAAATAATACAATAGGTAATAGTACTACAGCTTCAACTATAATAGGTGCTACATCTAACTTTAACATTGACCAAGTTGGTAATACTAATGTAATAACTTTTGATATTAATGGAGCTAACTATACAGGTACTTTGAGTACAACTGGCGATAGTAACGATATTGATTTCAATTGTGATAGTAGTGGGTCTAACTCATCATGTGCTACCGTTACTGCTTCAATAGTTTGGGTTGGTTCTTCAAATGATTTAGATATAGACATTGGTGAAACAGCAGACGCTTCAGGTGCAACAGTAAATATAACTGGCGCTTCTGGAAGTGATTCAAATACTATTGCAACAACAATAGATGGTACTAGTGTAGTTTTAACTTTATCAGTTGATGGCGACACAAACAATTATCTCATTGACATTGACGGCGATGGTGATAGTATAGGTCATACTTACATACACACACATACAGGTTCGATTGCTGATGTTGATATTACACAATCAGGTATTTACGATAATATGATTACCTTAACAACAAGTGGCGATAACCACGATATTGATATAATACAGAGAGACTAATATGGATTGGATTTTACTTTTATTATACACAGGAATGATTACATATGCGGTTTACAAATTTTATAATTGGGTGTTTACTCTTAACCCTTACGATTTTACCCCTAAGTAGTTTTGCTTCCATTGGTGAAGTAACACTACATGAGGGTAGTGGTTTCATTGACAGAAAAGATGGCGACAAAGGTATAATAGTTGAAAAAGAGTTAGATATATTCTCTTATGATACTGTAAAAACAGGAAATGGTAAAGTTGCTATTGAGTTTATAGACGCTACCAGAGTTGATGTTACACAACATAGTAAACTTATCATAGATGAATTTGTATATGATCCTAACACCAAAACAGGTAAACTTTCATTAAAAGCAAGTCTTGGCACAGTACGATATGCTTCAGGACAAATTGCTAAAAATTCAGCAACAGATGTAAAGATAACAACACCGACAGCAACAATTGGTGTTCGTGGTACTGATTTTACAATGACGATAGATGAGATAGGTTCATCTACAATTATACTTTTACCAAGTTGTGACACAAATAATAATTGTTATGTTGGTGAGATTAGTGTAGAGTCCGATGCAGGTCAAGTTATACTCAATCAAGCATTTCAAGCTACAGTTGTTGATACTGTTTCAAGTCGACCTATGACACCTGTTATATTAGATTTAGATGAAGATATGATTAACAACCTATTGATTGTATCTAAACCTGCTGAGATAGAACAAATGCAAAACGAAGAAGGACTAAATGAAGTTGCAGATGCTTTAGATATTGACTTTTTACAATTTGATGATTTAGAAGTTGACCATCTAGAGGAAGATGAAAGTCAATTTTCAACAGGACTAGATATAGACTTTTTAGAACAAAACTTTTTAGCAGACATTCTAGAGCAAATCAACAAAGAATTAGCAAAGGCGATGAGGTCAGAGTTTGATAAACAAAAATCAACTGATGGTATCATACTAGGTAGAAATAAAGAAACTGGTGTCATTATATTAGATGAGGAACCCCAATGGGTTTGGTCAAGAGAGGCTGCAAGTGGTTCATATATTGAATTAAGATTAGACAAAGAATATGGTTATGTATTAAATATAATACAAGGTGAGTTTGTACAATACGATTTTGAGTTAGGAGGGCAGGACAATGAGATACTCATTAATCAAAGTCAGTAGCATACTGCTGTTGATCATGTCACTGGGATACAACGCCATGGCAGATTTGACCTACAACACCTACCAAGGAACTGGCTCTTATCCAAGTTTTCCAGGCAACGGTGGTAGTCTGTATTACGGCACAGTATTGAGCACAGGCACAGTTACCAGTTTGAATTACAATTGGGGCAGTGGTGTTGTATTAGACTCAGGCAGAAATGAAAGAGTGATAGTTAACTTCTATGGCTACATCACCATACCAGACACAGGTTCACAGGACATACAGTTCTATCTGTATGCTGATGACGGTGTTTACATGAAGATCG
>Ga0222670_1000294_pt1 | contig 22345 bp, 22 predicted proteins | sample AntAcemetagen732_FD_181148 | JGI IMG/M metagenome (GOLD analysis project Ga0222670, IMG submission 181148) | Saline water microbial communities from Ace Lake, Antarctica - #732 | ecosystem: Environmental > Aquatic > Non-marine Saline and Alkaline > Saline | place: Antarctica: Ace Lake... | reverse complement strand
CAGCAAAATCTTTTTTAATTTTATCAACACGTTCTGGTTTTTCTAAATTTTCTAAAGGCTCACCTTCTGACCAAGTAAAAGGAGAATCGTTATCTCGTGAAAGCTTCTCATAAGATTTAGCTTCTTCAAATTTATCAGGATGTTTTTCTTTTAAATTTACCCATTCAATTTTTTGTTGATAGAAACAAAAAGTACATCCACTTCGAGATCTCCATTTATAATATTCGGGCATCCCAAGTCCAGATTTTTCCAAAATATTTCTCACTCCTTGTTTATCAATTCCATATTCAATAAAAGGAAATCTTACTTTTACTCTTTCGTTTGAAGGTCTATAACCTTCTCTATCTTCGTCTGCACGAATAGCAACAAGACTTGTAATTGACCCTCCTTTTTCTAGAGTAGGTTTAATCCATTTTTCAAATGGTTTAAGTTTCAAATTAACAGTACACCATCTTGCCTGAGCGGAGGGTAGGTAGTAATTATTAATTTTATGAAAGTAATCAAATGCTGATTCATCAGTATTTCCTGTATTGGGAGTTAAATAATGAACATTAATTCCAAAATTAGACTGCATTTTATCAAGAAATTCATAAACTTCAGGAAGCTCCTTGCCTGTATCAGTAAAGAAATATTCAATTTCAGTATCAGGCTCTTTTTCTTTCATGAAAATAGCTAGAGCAGAACTATCTTTCCCCCCGGAGAGTCCTAGGACGGTTTTATGTGTAGGAGTGGTCAATTAGTTTTAATATCTTTCTTCATATCTTTATTCCTCTTTATATTATGAAAGATATCAAGAAGCGCTTTTAGTTTAATACTTTCTTTGCCTTTATCATTAATAAGTAACTGATTAATTTTTTCATATAGTTCTCTTGTTGCTTGATTATCACTTTCTTCAAAAGTGAACGGTTCTTCGAATTCTAAAATAGGTTTATTTTGTTCACTAGCAATCACAGAAATATAATATTTCCCTTTTTCTCCATGCTCTCTTACAAAATGTTTTTTTAATCTTTTATATCTTAAGACTAAATCATTTAATTCATAGGTCGATCGATCAAAATCAATATCGTACCAATTTTTAATTGGTTTATCCGCAGCTAGCTCAGCTAGTCGGTGAACCCAATTATCATGATCTTCAATATTGCTTAAAACATTAACGAATAGTTCTAGTTTGTAATCACCACTTTTTCCTAAAAGGTACTTAGCTTCATGGGAAATATTGCTTTTATTAATATTAGATTCATCAAGATCGAGCGCAGATATAACAATTTGTTTTAAATCTATATCCAAAGCAGTTTTCTTTTTATTAAGTTCGTCAATAGACTGTTTAAGAAGAAGAGGGTAACGCAGCCCGTCCCCTTCACTTAGTGTTTTTGTTTTAATATTATAACCTAGGCCAAGCGCTATAGGTAAATCTTTTCTTAATAGCTCAATTGGATCTTTCGCATTCAAAAGAGTACTTCTAACTTTTTTGGTAGTGTCTGTTAATCTGTCAGTTCTTTTTAAGTAAGATGGTAGTTCAAAAGCAAATTTTACTAAAGGTTTAACAACGGCAAGAACACTTTTTGCATCAATCTCCTTAATGTTAGATTGGCTAATAGCAGCAATTTCAGCCATGATGGTTTTGGAAATATTTCCAAGCTGAATAGCTCTAAAACTTATAGTACCTAGATTATTGTAAAGCCTATTAATTGCGTATTCATCGAAATCCCCTGTAAATATATCATCAACAAATAATGCAATACTATCATTCTTAGATAGATAAAAAATTGTAGCTAGAATAGGTATGAGGCCATGCTTAATGCCAAAGGGTTCTGCAGACCAAATAGAAGCAATTTCTCTGAGAGATACTTTTCTTTCATGATTTGCTTCTAAATAAGAAAAGAAATTTTCTGCTAATTTTGTAAGAAAGGGCTCTTTAAAATTTTTAATTTCAATAAAACCAAATCCGTGATCAATTTTGCCATGTATATTATTTTTTTCAATAATGCTCTTATAGATAGCTAATTCAGCTGGATAATCCTTGATTCCCAAATCTTTAAGATGAGAGTTTTCTATAATAGCGCGTAATAAATTTTTTGAAGCCCCGACTGCAATAGCAGATGGTTTATCTTTATTGACTAACTCATTATATATTTTGGGAGTATTGGGGTAGAAGCTGTCTGAGAGTAAGCTTGCAAGTTCACTGATTCCTTGTAACTCGTATTGTTTATTATTGTTAATGCATATCCATTGAGATTTATTTAATGAGTCAAAAATCTGACTATCAAGTTCTTCACTTAAAATTCTTATTCTCGCTTCGAGCTCTCTACGGGCAACAGGATCATGTTGAAGGGCAGGTTCTCTTGCTTTTATTCTATCTAAGGCAGCAATTTCAAGAGCAATTTTTTTAACAGAATAATTATTTTCAATGATAGCTAATAGGGTAATACCTCTTGATTTTTCATTTTTATAAATTTCATGCCATTTTTCAGCTTGAGAAACTATTTGGTCCTGGTTGTCATAAAGAGTGATAAAAAAAGTACCGATATTTTTTTCTTTTTCATGATTGGTTAAGGTTTTATTAAGGCTATTAATATGTGTGAACTGAATATCAAACCAGCGTAAAGTTCCTGTTTTAAAGTAATGTCGCTTTGCAAGCACGGGAGGTATTTGAGGTATGCTTTGGATAACGGTTTCAAAATTATCGCCAATTTCGGAGATAGATTTTTCAATTTCTATATTTAAATCTAAATCACTACCTGAAAATAATGACCATGCATTTTTATGTTTTCTAAACACGGCAGCCGACCATTTAGATAGATCTTTTAAAATAGAATTCACAGGAATGTCAGGATAAGACTTTTGAATTAATTCTTCCGTTGCTCTCAGATCGAATGGTCGACCTAAAAAGTCAATTAATGTTATAATTTTCATAACTTTGATATGAGCGTCAGTACCTTGTCTTTCTATCCTAGCAATGGCCTCAACAGCCTCTGACCAAAAATGGCCATCTTGTGAAGAAAGAATGGAAGGTTCAAGATTAGCTTTTAAATAATCATAAAAAATATCAGGTGAGTATAATTTATCGCTCGTTTGATTTTCATTTTTCAGAAAATAACTAAAACTATGTGGTTCATTAGAAGTTAAAAAACCAAATAAACTTCTTTCATTTTGACCAAAGCGCTTTCTAGTAAAAGGTCCTAGTAAGATGCCGCATAAAGGGTGTAAAGGAAAAATATTGATTAATTGTTGTGATATATTTTTTGAAGAACCTAATCGAGCTTCTTTCACTTCAGCACCAATTTCCCGAGACATTAATTTTTCTTTAGTTGTAACTTTACGACCTTTGATGGCCTCACCAAGTAAGTAGACTACTTCATCGATCGCTACGGAATAAGGGATATCAAAATACCTGCCCTGGATCTTCATCCAATTATTTCTTACTTCATCGTCTAGATTTCTTGCGTAGTCACCAAAAGATTGATGGAGAATTCCTAATAATAGAGAGGAACAACGAGACCTAGCAAATGCTTCAGCTAATTCTTGAAAAATATGAAGGTCTTTAGTTCCTTCTGAGCAAAACTCTAAGTATTTACCCATTTCATCAATAATTAAAACAAGACTGTCCTTTTGTTGGTTGAGAGATTCAAAGACATTTTCAAACGAAGTAATCAGAGCCTTTAGGTTATTAGATGAGGAAATTTTTGGAGGTTGTTTCTCCCATTTATGTTCTTGAGCAGCTTTAGTTAATAATTCTTTAAGGTCTTCAATGGGGTCAGATTTCTGACCTACAATTTTTAAAACTATTGCATTTTTAGATTTAAGAATATCGCTTTCTGGTAATGTAATGTTTTTTTGAAAGTGCTCTCTTGTAAATTTTTTTAATTTTACATCCTTATCAAAAAGACTAGCTAAATAAATAGCTAAGGATGATTTACCTCCCCCATAAGGTCCTGTGATAGTAAAAGTATTATTTTCTTTTGTATTACTAAGAATTCTAGAAACAGTATTTTTGGCTGTTTCATGAACTATAAAACTTTTAACATTTTCTATATTTGTATCATGATCTATGCGAGCCGATCGTTGATAACGAAAATTAATATCTACAATATCAGATAAATTTTTTGTCATTTTTGATAAATATTCTTAATAAGTTCCTTATGAGACGCTACTTCTAATATAATTTGTTTGTGACCTGCTGTTTCAGAATAGTTTAATAAACCTTTTGAGTGTTGTTTAATATCAGAAAGAATTGAAATCATACTATTCTCATCAATTTTAAAAACTCTGCCTGGTGAACCATAGTCAGAGCAAATTTTATCAAGAGGTATTATCATTTGATTTAATCTATAACCATAATCAAATACACTATAAGCAATAACTTTAGGGTCTAAGAATTTCTTATTTCCTAAAATTAAATCATAAGAATTTTTAACTGAAGAATGTTTAATAATACCTAATTCTGACAAAGGAGATTCAAAGGATTCTTCATTATAATTATTTTTTTTATCTTTAAGATGTGTGTAGCAACGAATAAAAACATCTACATCACGCTTAATTGTATTTTCGCTTGAAAAATTCCAATTTAAATCTTTTGATAATTGCATCATTTCCATAATGATTTGCTCTTTAGTAAAAGAAATGGAGTTAAGATAATTAAAAATATAATACCAGGTTGTAAGTTCCGAATTTGATCCTAATTGCCAATGAAGCAGCCAAATAGAAGAATGATTTTCTAAGTAAGGATCATAATTTTTAAAAACAGATTTACCGAATTCACTTAATTTTTTTCCTTCACTGCTTTGATCTAGAATGCCTGTTACTTTTGCCCAGTGCTCAATGGATTTGACCATATTTCTTCCAATACCAAACTCCACAATACCATTATCTGCCTCTAGTAAATATTTTGTCTTTTCAAAATCAGTATTATTTCCGTTTAACTTTTCAGTTATTTTGGGTATCCAAGGATATCTTAATGGAAATGTTTCATGTCCTGAGAACTTAGGTTTATATTTTGTAGAAAAGGGTCCTGAAATCATGATAATAGCTTAAATATACTAATTAATTATTATTATACTATGAGCTATGTTTGAAAAATTAAAAGATATAAAAACCAATAAAAACAGTTATTTTTTTGATGCCCAATCTACAACCCCAACTGATCCGGATGTAATGAATATAATGAATCTTGTTTCAAGCCAATATTTTGCGAATCCTCACTCTTCACACTCTTTCGGACAGGCATCAAATACCCTTATTAAAGAGTCAACTACCTTAATAAAAGAAAAACTTTCGACAAATGATTTTCATCACATCTATACCTCAGGAGCAACAGAAGCTAATAATTTTATTATCAAAGGGTTGAAAGATTATCTTCTTAAAAATCAATTAAAAGCCTTAACTTTTAAGACAGAACATAAGTGTGTTCTTAATAGTTTTGACTATTTGGAAAGAGCGGGAGTTGAAGTTAGTTATCTTGATGTTGAAAAAGATGGAATAGTAAATATTAAAAAATTAGAGCCATTGCTTGATAAGGTAGGATTTATTTCACTTATGCTGGTGAATAATGAAATAGGTATAATACAACCACTCCAGGAGTTAATAAGTCTAACAAAACCCAAAGGAATTTTTGTCCATTCAGATATTGCACAAGCTATGGGAAGACTCTCTTTGAATATAGAAAACTTAGGCTTAGATGCGGTCAGTATTTCAGCTCATAAATTTTATGGACCTAAAGGTATAGGCATGGCAATTATTTCCGAAGATTTAAAAAAAATTTTAAAACCACTATTATTAGGAGGCGGCCAGCAAGATAATTTAAGATCTGGAACTCTTCCAACTCCTTTATGCGTTGGATTTGCTAGAGCGGTTAATTTATTTCAAGAAGATAATTTTATTAAAGAACAATATTTAAAACATTTGAAATTTTCTGAATTATTAATATCTAAATTAGAAAATCATAATATTTCCTTTTCCATCAATGGTCATTTGGCATCAAATAATATTCTAAATACAAAAAGAATATCTTCTAACTTAAATTTGGCTTTCGATAGCTTGGAAGCCTTTACCCTTATGAATAATATGCCAGAATTTTTTATTTCAACCGGATCTGCCTGTAGTGCAGGTGAATTTGACTACTCTCATGTTCTTAAATCTCTGGATCTCTCTCACGAAAAACTAAAAAGCTCTGTCAGAATTAGTTTTAATAAAGACACATTAGAAGAAGATGTTATTCAGCTGTCTGATAAATTATTAAAAATTCATAAAGATTTAAATTTATAAATAATTCTGGTGCTGCTGATAGGATTCGAACCTATTATCCCTGAGTTAGTTAGATTTTTGGACTCTACCATAGACAGCAGCATTGGATGGTTGTTGAATTTTAATGGCCATAATCGACACGAGATCATGCTCAGTAAAGCTGTATGTAAGCAGCGTGAGATACCCCTTAGAGCAACTAATGACGTATTCATAGAGATTGGTTTGTTTAATGATGTGGCCCCCATTACAAATAATAGAATGCTTAACCCCACATCCACAATCATAAATATCTAGGGGGCTGATCACAAAACTTTTAATGGGACAGGTATAATTAATTCTTTTTAAAAAAATATCCATCGAGACTAATAAGTTTTTCTTTTTGTTCATTTAGGTTTGACGTCAATGCCATTTTTTTGAGGTAAGCATTGCTCCTTAGTCGCTGTTAAAGGTTTATTGAGTTCATGGACCCACACATAAGACCAGGCATAAGTGGTCGGAGTATCAATACATTTTTTTCCAAATGAAACACCAGGTAATTGTATGGGATCTGCTGCCGCAAATAAAAGTGTCGTAACGAGAAAAAGCACAAATGTCATAATTTAAATCCTTTCATAGTGTGCGTGTAAATTGTTGCCTAGTTGTTTGCAGTAAGCCTGACCGATGGTTAAGGCATCATCGATATAAGGGGTATTCCAAAAATTTACAGGAATATCAAAAAAATCTTTTGCTTTAAAAGATCCAACATCTTCTAACTGATGAATATCAAGAATACTCATTTGAAATCTTTGATAAGTTGTGTAGTAGCGAATAATTTCTTCTTTTTGAAAGCTCCCCATATCGAAAGTGATGATGTGACCAGACATAGCAGGCTTAACATAGATCACTCTCGCATTCTGCTGAACACCATTGTCTGTGATGGAGAGAATTTTATTTTTTAAAGTGTTAATTTTTTCATGGTTGGAAGTAGTGTAGAGGGTAAATAGTTGCTCAATGGAATTACAATCTTTTTTTACAATCCGAAAAAATAATGTATCTCCATAAATAATTTCTCCGTAAGTTGAGATGACGATGGAATCTTCATTGTATTGCTCTATTTCCCAATTATAGAATTTTTCTAAATCCTTAAATTCGCCAGCCTTAGCTATATTGAATAAAAGAAAGGGGCTAGCTAAAACTATTATAACTAAAGAAGATGAAACTTGATTAGCGATTAAGGGGCAAATACCCCTTAATCTAGATAAACAATAAGTGAGGATGAAACGACTGAAGAGATCTCTACATATCGCCAAGCCACTCTTCAAAAAGTAAAGGAATACATAAAACTTCTGACTAATGACTTGGCTGGAGGATGAAAGGAAGGAAGCAAAAAATAGTAAAAATCTCTTCATCATTTAAAAGTAGAGGAAAGATTATAAAATTATTGGGTAATGATTAAAAAATTTTAGACATCATTGGCCATTTGAGTATGATGAATAATATTAAGAAGTAACTCATGGGAAGCATATATCTTAAGTGTTTATCCCAAGGGTGAAAACCTTCAATGATATTGCCTCTTGCATGTAAGTATGAAGTTGTGATCGCAAAAGCAGTCGATATGAAAGCGAAGAAATAAGAAATTAAAATAATTAGATCTAAAGTAGTGAGATAATTTAATTTAGGAATATCCTCCCCAAAAACAAAATTATAGGCAATTAAGGAGAGTAGGGAACCTACGGTTAAATTTAACTTAGCTTCTATTTCCTTTGGCTTAATAAAAAAATTCGCAAAAGAAAGACATATAATTAAAATGATAGGTAAAATAATTTTTCCTACATAGTAAAAAGATTCTCTTTTTAAATCAAATCGATAAATTAATTTTTTATTGTTTTTGTTATCAGTATTATCTAAAGACAGATTATGCCAAATCACATCCCATTGATGACTCAGAAGAGTATTGGCTTTATCGATAGCTTTTTTTTGAATATAAAGAGCAGGCTTTAAATTTACTTTATTAAAATTCAAATCAGCTATCACTGAAATAGTATCAAATGGAAAATCAGAAAAGCTTACTTCATTTTTAACTTGAAATTTAACATCGGACGATAGGGAAAAGTTATAATCATAATTAGTGTCATTGGTGATGTGAAGTTTTTTATAGTTTTTAATTTCTAAATGAGAACCAATTTCATCTGAATAAGCTTCAGGGGACCATATTTTATCTATTAATTTCTCAACTTCAGAATTCCTCTCAAAAGAACAATTAATGTCGTATTTTTTCATAGCTTTATTTTTTTGATTAATCCAGTTTCCATATTCAGGATTATATTTGTTTTTTAGGATTTCTGGAGGATTGGGGTTTTGGATAAACCATTCATTCAATAAAACCCTCGTTATAAAGTTATTTATCCATATAGGCCTATCCCAAGATGTCGTCATATGAAACCCTAAATCAGTATAACTGCTTTGATTAGAGATGCTTATATCCTTCAGGTCCAAGTTAACATCTATTGTAGGAATATCTAGAGAGGGCGCTGCTCCTGGATTAAAAGCACCAAGTACCTTCAACGATGATTCTTCTCGTGAAATACTTTTTAAGATTTTGTCACATACCTCATTGGCTTGTAAGTAAGTAGGTAATAAATAAAGAAGAATAAATATTACCTTAATCATTATTTCATATAACTTTTAAAATAGATTTAATTTTGACTAATTGCTCATCAAGTTTTTGTATTTCATCATAAATTTTTTCTTTTTCATGAGGAACGATTTTTGTACCACCAGAACTTTTCTCATCCGTTGATTCATTAATAGAATCCATGAGATCTCCCATTCGACCTCCAATAGACATCACCTCATGTGAAATATTTTGTACCGGAGATACTTCCTTCTCTTCAACAGAGATATAATCTTTTAAGAGGTTAGAAAAGGGAGTTTTGCCGTGGTACTTCAACATAGATTTTTCTAGATCTAAAACGTGTTTAAAGTGAATGTTACGGTCTTTATCGTCTGGATCAGCACATTTATAAATATAAGATTTAGATTTTCCAGTAATACTTTTAATATCGTCTTCGCTTAATTTATGTAAGATTTCTTTGAGAGTGTGTTCTATCGTAATAATAGTTTTGGTTTTTGTCATTCTTTAAACATAACAATAAAACTTATTTTAGTAACAAGCAAAGCTTTAAGTTTATGTCCAAATTTTATGAGCAATTAGACTAATAAGAAAAGGAATTTTATAAGATATTTACGTATGTCTAAAATTTCTATTTTTTCAGGATTTTCACCTGATTACTCAAAAGAAGATCAAAAAAAGAATTATTTCTTAAAAGAAGAAATATCGGATTTTTTAATTCATTTAGGTAAGAAAAGATCAGAGCTTAATATAGAAATAACAGAAGTCGTTGAAAAATTAAAGTTTTCAACAAGAACTGTTCAAATACTTGAAAAGGGAAATATTGATTTTATTCAATATCCTTTAAATTATTTTTTTGCACGTCAGTATGCAAATTTTTTAAATCTTCAATTTCCTGAAAATTTCATCATGAAAAATTTTAGAAAAATTGTTAAACCAAGAAAGGATCTATGATGACTAAATCAAACTTAATACGCCTCCTAATTACTTTAATAATTATGGGAATAGGGATGTTTTTGATTACTAATAAAGGGACGTCTCATCAAGACGCACCCCTTCAATCCATTTTAGAGGTAGAAGAAAAATTATAAATATTTTGAAATTATTCACTCGTACTCTCATAGGAATTTTTTTAATTAGTTGTACGAGTGCAGCTCAAGCTCGCACAGATGAAATCTTATATGGCCATTGGATACATCTGGAATCTGGTAAAAACAGTGTGGACATTGTTTATCCCACCAATACAGAAAACGGATTATTCATGTTTATCGTTGATCCTGAAGATCAATGTGATGCGAGTCTTGTTTATTCTAATTCTACTTTTAACTCACATGATTTAAAAAAACTCAATAATTCTTCTATCGATTGGGAAATTGCTGGTCAAAAATTCCTAGATAAATATGCAGGCATCATTAAAACTCAAGGATATGTCAGGATTGAACTAACTCATTTTTATAAAAACCATTTCAATCAAATTGAGGATTTCTTAGCGCCTAACGGGGTCATAGATTTTAGATTTTATCAAACTAATGCAGTTTCTTTCAATATGGACCTAACAGAATTTGAATGGAATGTTGATGGATTAAGTGATGCCCTGAACAGCGCCCTCGATCACTGTAATGGAAGATATTAATTGAAAGTTAAAAAAGACGATATTCAAATGATGGCTCTTTTAATTTTTTGTTTATTGATTTGTCTTATAATTTTGGAATTTTCTATTGGATAAAAATACAGCTCAAATATATTTCTTCTTTATTATTATTTTTCAAACAATCGTTAGTTCACTGCTTATTCTATTTTCTTGGATTAATCCTGTAGTTAATTACTTTTCAATAATTATGTGGATAACAATATTGTTAATGAGCTATTTAGTATTAATAAAATCTTAATATTTGAATATTTATAAGCTTATTATTCATATTTTTAGTATGAATTTCATACTTATAGCTATTTAGTATGGATATATTGTATCGAAATTATTTATCTATTATAATTAGTTTTAATTAAGTGGAGGAGGAGGAATATTATATGCACTATGCTACACCAACACTAAAAATCAATTATCTCATAACAGAATTTAATAATTTTCATAACTCAAAAGGATCTCAATCTTTTTTTAGAAACTCTCCAGAATCATATTACTTATATTTGCTTATCATGGATTCTCATTATAATAAAAATCCAATTTGTGTTGAATCTTTAATTAACCTGGTTTGTCCTAAATATTGTTCAAGACAGACAGTAAAAAATATCATTGCTTCAGCTCTTGATAGACTTTATATAACAAAAAGTATTGATGAAAAAGATCACCGCAGAAAATTATTTGCCCCAACACTAGAAACTATAGAAGAGTTTGAAAGTTGGATTAATCAATCTTTTGATAATTCATAAATCTATCTTATTAAATTTAGGGTAGAGATTATTTAATGATAAATATATTTCACGATAGATGCCGTATTTATTCTTATAATAATCTTTGTATTTTTTTTGAGGCTTGACTAACAAATAATGAGAATTAAATTTTTGTGCCTGTGAGTAATCGCTATAAAGATTAACCGCCTTAGCTGCAAGAAAAGCTGCACCATGTGACGACCCATGATGACCTACTATAATCTTAAGAGGCTTTTGTAAAAGATTAGACATTATTTGCATCCATACTTGACTTTTTGAACCTCCATCTGATGCAAAAAAATTTTTAACAACGATATTATTTTCTCTGATGACATCTATGTGATGATAAAATGCAAAACATACTGATTCAAGAAAAGCTATCCATAAGTCTTCAATAGAATGATTTAGGGTTAATCCAATTATTGTTCCTTTGGCATGAACGTCATGAATAGGTGTTTTTTCTCCTAAAAAGTATGGAAGAATTGTACAGGTGGTTTTTAGAGACTTTCTCTTGGTGATTTTTTTATCAAGTAATTTATGGCTAATTATTTTTTTTGTATCTAGTTGTACTAAATCAATAAACCAATTTAACATTGACCCTGATGTAGCCATGCACCCGTTTGGCATATATAAGCCAGGGATAATATGAAAATCATTAAAAAGCCTAGTATCTTTAAAAGGCTTTTTGGAGGATATCATTATATCTCCCGCTCCTCCAAACTTTAATAAAACATCACCAGGCTTAACAACGCCCGCCATAAAAGCTGAAACTATATGGTCTGCACACCCTGCTATTACAGATATATCTTTTGGTAATTTAGTTTTTTGTATAATTTGTTTTTTAATTTTCCCTATTACTTTCTCTGAGTGGTTAATGGGCGGCATCCATTCCTTTTTCATTCTTCCCAATTTTAATAAGTAATTAGTAAATTTTTTTTTTCTAAAATCCATTAATCCTGATTCTAATGCCCAATTATGTTCTATTGAAAAAATACCAGTTAAAATAAAATTAATGTAATCATATGAGCCCATAACTATATGAATTTTTTTAAAATTTTTAGGTTCATTAGTTGCTATCCATAATAACTTAGGTGCAATCAATTGTTGATTCACTCCACATTTAGTTATTTTTGTGAATTCTTGCTTTTTAAAGTCGGTGGGAAAAATTTTTTTGATTTCTTTTTCTGTACGTGAATCACTTTGCTGAATACTGAAACGTAATGGTTTAAATTTTTTATCTAAAATAATTAAAGCAGGCAACATACCTGTAACACCTAATGATTTAATTGAGATTTTTTTTATTTGAGCAAATCTCCCAATTTCTTTTAAAATAGAAATAGTATTTTTTTCCCATTGAGATGGATCTTCTTCCGCCCATCCTGTTTTTTTTGAAATTAACTTAGTGGGACGAGTGGTTTTATAAATTACTTTATTATTCTTTGTATTTAGAATTATTCCAATTGTTGACGTTGTACCAATATCAACACCAATTGTGCATGTCATTTATCACGAATATCATTAACTTTATCCATAAATTTTCTAACTCTTTCTCCATCTACTTGATTCCACGTATTACCTTTGTATTTTAAGGATGTTCCAACAACACAACCATCAGCTACTTTAAGTATTTCGTCTAATGTTTCAAATTTAACTCCTGTATTTGCAAAAACTGGCACTAGGTCTTTAACTGCTTCTTTAGCTAATATTAAATTACTTATATCAACACTTTCTCCTGTAATTGGACCTGAAACACAAATAGCATCAGCAGTTGAAGAAAATACAGCACTTTTTGCTTTTTGACTTATATCTCTATCTCCTAATGGGGCTGCAAATTCAGCGTTAATATTAAATAATAACTTAAGTTTTTTATTACCTAAATCAGATCGAAGTTTTAAAGCTTCAGCTGCTTTTGGCTCCCATAAACCCATATCTGAATCGTAGACACCAGTGAAAACTTCTCTTGCAAAATCAGCTTCTGCCACACATGCTAAAGAAACTGTTGCTACAGGGTCCCATAAATAATTAATACCAAATGGTATTTTAATTTCTTTTTTTAGCTGGCCTATTACATAGGACATTGCACTAAATGTTTCATTAGATGCTTTCAGTAGATAAGGTCTATCACCTTCGTTACCAAACATTATGGAGTCAATGCCATTATTTTGTAAATTAATTAGGTCTTCATGAGCCACATCTAGAATATAATCCATTCCTTTAGATCTATCGTAATGTGCAGATCCCGGTAAAGGGGGTAAGTGAACCATACCTATAATTAATTTAGAGTTTTTAAAAATAGGATCAAATTTTCTCATTTTATATAAATTAAGTAATTACCTCATTAAAAATAAACTTAGATTAATATATAGTAAATATTATTTTTTTATTGGACAAACTTTATCTATATTAATTAGCGATATGATTTAATAATTTATATCGCTTCTTCACTATTGATATCAAACAATAATATATCATTTGTATTGAAATAAATATTTATACTTTCCCCTATTATTAAATTATGAAATTTATTTAATCTAAAATAAATTTTTTGATTATTATTTTCAATCGTTGAAGATATTAAATGATCATGACCATGATTTTCAATTTGTAGTATCTCTACTTTCAGAGAAGCCATCTCACTATTTTTTTTTTCAATATAAAAATTCTCTGGTCTAATTGAAAAATATACTAAGTCTCTATTTGTGAGACATTCTCTTTTTAATTCTATATTTAAACATTCCAAATTATGGGAATGATTTTGATGTTTAATATTTGTAGTTAAAATGTTATTTACTGGATTAGCTATAAATCTTGCTACAAAAACAGAATTAGGTTTTTCATAAACTTCTTTCGGTGTTCCAATTTGAAGAATATTTCCATTATTCATTATACAAATTCTTGATGCCATCGTCATAGCTTCAATTTGATCATGTGTAACATAAATAAAAGTCTTTGCTAAATTTTTTTGTAATTTTATTAATTCATGTCTCATTTCAACTCGTAGCTGAGCATCTAAATTTGATAATGGCTCATCTAATAAAAAAGCAACAGGATTTCTGACTAAGGATCTACCTAAAGCTACTCTTTGACGTTGACCTCCTGATAATTGACTAGGCTTCCTATCTAAAAGTTGACCTATCTTAAGAAGATTTGACACCCAATGAATTTTCTTTTCCATTTCCTCATGACTCACTTTTCTTAATTTTAAAGAGTAAGAAATATTTTTCCTTACGTTCATATGAGGATAGAGTGCATAATTTTGAAAAACAAATGCCATATTCCTATCTTTTGGATCTAGCTGGGAAATATTAATCTTGTTAGCTATGACTTCCCCTGATGTAATATCTTCTAATCCGGCTATCATTCTTAAAGTAGTAGATTTTCCACATCCTGAAGGCCCCAAAAGGACAAAAAATTCATTTTCATAAATCTCTAAATTAATATTATTGACAGCAACAGTCTCATTAAAAGTTTTATTTAATTCTTTTAGTTGAATATATGAATTTTTATTCATCAGCTCTGTTCATATATTTAAATAAAGGAAAAATAATAACGCATATTATGATCAATAGTAAAACTGACATACTTGCTGCTTCGCCAAGGTTTAAACTAATAAAAGCAGAGCGATAAATATAATAGCTAATTAAATCAGTCGCTTCACCTGGTCCCCCTTTAGTCATAATATAAATTAAATCATAAGTCTTAACTGCAAAAATGAGACGAATTAATAAAGTTATAATTATTACAGGTCTCATATAGGGCAGAGTAATGTCTAAAAATTGTCGGAATTCGTTAGCGCCATCAATACGAGCTGCTTCATACGGTTCTTCAGGAATAGAAGCTAAACCAGCTAATAATAAAATAATCATAAATGAAACTTGGTGCCATATATCTACAAATATAATTGTCACAAATGCTATTTGAGGGTCGCCAAGCCAATTTACAGGAGATATGCCTAAAAATCCTATAAGATAATTCACGATACCTAACTGAGGATGTAAAAACATTCTCCAAATAAGTCCTACAACTACAGGATTTATTAAGAGGGGTATTAGTAAGATAAAATAATAAATATTTCTGAATTTAGTTACTTTATTTAATAGTATAGCTATAAGAAATCCTAATAAAAATTCAAATAATACAACAAAAATAACAAAACTAATTGTTACGAAAAAAGAATTTATAAACTTGGGATTATTTATGACAGAAAAATAATTTTTTAATCCGGTAAATTTATCTAAATCTCTATCAATGAGAGTGTAGTCAAAAAAACTAGTAATAATTGATATGGTGATTGGAACAAGAATTATAAGCACCAAAATAAGAATAGCAGGCGATGCGAGTAAATATCCGAACCGCCTATTATAATAACTAATTTTATTCAAAAGTGATTAAAATTATCTTTTACCGTCTTTAGCTGCAAGTGCCTCTAATTCATCATTCATTATTTTTAAAGCTACAGCTGGATCTTGTTCTCCAATTACTGCCTTCGATAGCTCTGTCCCCATGACTTCTACGAATTGCGGAGTATAAGTAAATAATGGAAAGTTTTTTGCAGTTGCGAGCAGATCTTTTAAAAGAGGATAATGATCAAATTGTTCATTAAGATCAGGATCATTAAAGACATCTTTTCTAGTAGGAGCACCGCCTAATGCAGCTCTTCTTTTAGCTATATCTGGAGACTCCACCCACTTTAAAAATTCCCAAGCAGCTTCAGCATTAGGACTCGATTTTGGTATTGACCAACCCCAAGCTCCATTTAAGCCACCTTCACCAGGTACTGGAATTAATTCCATTTTTCCAACAACAGCAGATTGCTCTGGATCATTATAGGAATTAAGAAAAAAGTTATATGTTAGATAGCTATAAGCATTTCCTTGTGCTGCAACGTTAAAGGCTTCATCAAAACCAAAGCTCTCAGCGCCCAAAGGACCATAATTGTTAACCATCGAAACATAATCTTTTAGTGCTTCTAATGCATTATTTGAAGTTAATAATCCATTCCAATTATCATCATGAAAATCTCCACCTCTAGCAAAAAGATAATTTGACCATTCCATTGCTATTGGATCCGCTTTCCCCCCTTGATTAACCACACCATAAAAACCTTTGTCTTTATCTGTAAAGAACTCCACTTGATTTAGATATTCATCCCATTCAGTTGGAAGTTTTAATTTCATGCCATATTTATCTTCAAATTTTGCCTGATTAGAAGAATCATCTAATAGATCTTTTCTTACCGTTAAACCCATAGCGTAATTATAAAAGGGAAGCATATAAGTTGTATCTCCAATTCGACCAGTTAAATCCATAAGTGAATCAAAATAAACGGAAGTATCAAATTCATCTTTTTTGATAAAATCATCTAAAGACATCATCCATCCGGCTTTATCAAATTCACCTACCCAATAAAAATCTACAGGCATAAAATCATAACTTCCGGTGGAAGCAATTAATGAAGGCACGAGTTTAGGATGCATTTCACCGTAACCCATAACTTCAAATTCAACTTCAATTCCAGTTTTTGCAGTAAATTCAGGCAAGAGCTCCTGAATAAATCCTGTGTCTGGAACATTTTCCATAACTGCTCTTAAGGTTACGGCATTGGCATTCATATTAAATATAAATAACAAACTAATTAGTAGTGGTATTGTTTTCATAATAATTCCTCCTTATTAAGTAAATTATTATAAGAGTAAAAATTAGTAAAAATAATATGATTATTATTTATAATTATTATAAACATTTTATGTCTTTAATAATTCTTTTATTTTCAGAGTATTTTAATTTGTGTAAAATTTTAAAATAATTTAAGCTTAATTAATAAGTGGATAAAGATTTTTTAAATAAAATTGTAATAGTTACAGGAGGAGGAAGTGGTATAGGTCGTTCTATCTGTTCATCTTTTCATAAACTTCAATCCATTGTTTGTGTTACTGATTCAAACTTTGAAGCAGCAAAAAATACACAAAAACAATTAGGAAAAAATTCTCATGCATTTAAATTAGACGTGACGAATAAAGAAGAAATAAATGTAGTCTTCGATCAAATCGCTAATCAGTTTGGGGGATACGAAATTCTCGCTTCAAATGCCGGAGTTTCAACTATGAATTATATTGAAGACATAACAGAAGAAGAGTGGGATTTTAATATGAATGTAAATGCAAAAGGAATTTTTTTAACTAATCAAGCTGCAGTTCAATATTTTAAAAAAAATAATATTAAAGGCAAAATTGTTAATACGGCATCATTAGCAGGTAAAGTGGGAGCCCCTTTGCTCACTCATTATTCTGCAAGTAAGTTTGCAGTTGTTGGCTTTACTCAAGCTTTAGCAAGAGAGGTAGCTAAATATGGAATTCGAGTTAATGCAGTCTGTCCTGGTTTTGTCAAAACAGGTATGCAAGATCGTGAAGTTCAGTGGGAAGCGAAATTAAGAAAAATTTCACCTGAGAAAGTTATGCAAGAATATATAGACATGACTCCTTTAGGTCGTTTAGAAAAACCAGAAGATGTTGCTGATGTAGTTACATTCTTAGCCAGTAATAATTCCCGTTTTATGACTGGGCAGGCAATTAATGTTACTGGCGGAATATATACTACTTAGTTATTATGAAAAAAAAGGAAAGTTTAATTGCACACTCTCTATTAACTTTTTTCTCTCTTTTAATTCTCTTACCTATAATCTGGATATTTAGGACTAGCTTAGTTGATAAGCTAAATGCTTATAAAAACCCCCCCCAGTTTGATAAAATAGATTTAACAAATTATTTTGAAATATTTATAAATTATCCTTTTGCGAATTACTTTTTTAATAGCATTATTATTGCTTTTGGTACTACGCTCCTAAGTCTTCCTTTAGCTACTATGATCGCTTATTCATTTGCTCGATATAATACAGGAGGAAGATTTTTAAGATTATCAATTTTAGCATCTCAAATGTTACCCCCTATAGTTTTAGTATTACCAATTTTTTCTATATTTTTGCACTTTCAAATGATTAATACTTATATTGGGTTAATCCTAGCTCATTCATCAATTACATTACCTTTTCTAGCTTGGATTATGATTTCATTTTTCTCTAGAGATATTTTAATTTTAGAACAAGCTGCAAGAGTTGACGGAGCAACTAGGCTCCAAGCATTTTTAAATATTACAATACCTTTAATTAGACCCGCATTAGTAGCCTCTTTCTTATTAAGTGTTATCTTAAGCTGGAATGAATTTTTATATTCATTGATTTTATCCGGTCGTGACACAAATACACTACCAATTGGGCTATCTACTTTACAAACTCACAAAGGTGTTGAGATTGCACTTGTAGCAGCAGCAACTATGATATCAATTCTACCGTCCTTCATAATATTACCTTTTATTAAAACACATTTAATTAGAGGTTTATCTCTCGGGGCTTTAAAATAAATTATTTTAGTGAAGAGGCTTTAATTTTTGCTTATTCCACATTTCTGCATATTTACCTTTAAGTTCTAATAATTCTTGATGGTTACCTTGTTCAATAATTCTCCCCTGATCAAGAACAATAATATTATGTGCATCAGCTGCCGTTGATAATCTATGAGCTATCACTAAGGTTGTTTTATTTTTAGAAATTAACTCTAAGTTTTTTTGTATTTCTTTTTCTGTTGTTGAGTCGAGAGCGGATGTAGCCTCATCAAAGAAAAAGATAGAAGGTTTTTTAAGAATTGCTCGTGCTATAGCAACTCGTTGTTTTTCACCACCAGACAATTTCAAACCTCTTTCTCCTACTAAAGTATTATAACCATCAGGTAATTCCTGAATAAAATCATGTATATCTGCGCTGCGAGCTGCTGCATAAATTTCTTTTTCACTCGCTTGAGGATCTCCATATAAAATATTGTAGTAAATAGTTTCATTAAATAAGACCGTATCCTGAGGGACCACTCCTATAATTTTTCTTAACGATTGCTGAGAGATATCTTTAATATTTTGATCATTGACATAAATTGACCCGGACTTAGGATTATAAAATCTAAATAAAAGTCTGCTAATTGTTGATTTTCCAGCACCTGTTGGTCCTACAATCGCAACTTTTTTCCCGTTAGGTACTTCGAAGGATATATCTTTAATAATAGTTCTACGCACATCATAATCAAAACTAACGTTATCAAATCTAATACTAGCATTTTCAGTGTCCTTTAGATTTGTATCTTGATTATTCTCATAAGGTTTCTCCCCCCATAGACTAAAAAGATTTTCCATATCAGTAAGAGATTGACGAATATTACGATAAACAGTTCCAAAAAAATTTAACGGTTGATAGAGTTGAAACATATAAGCATTGATAACAACAAAACCACCGATCGATATAATTCCCTCTTTAATATCAAACACAGACATTCCTAACATTAATGTAATACCGGTCATGATGATTAACGTTTGGGCGATATTTAAATAGCTTAAAGAAAATTCATTCTCAACAGCAGCTACTTCATATTCTTTTAAGGAATCATTGAGACGATTAAATTCGTGCTCTTCATTATTAAAGTATTTGACTGTTTCATAGTTGAGTAAACTATCGACTAGTTTAGAGCTAACCATATTGTCGGATTCATTCATTCTACGTCTAAATTTTAATCTCCATTGTGTAATCATAAATGTAAGAACGACATACATTGAAATTGTAACAACGGTAACGACAGCATACTTCAGTCCATAGAGAGTCAAAAGAATTCCTGCCACAAAGACAATTTCAATTAATGTAGGGATGACATTAAAAAGAAAATAGTTCATGAGGAAATCGATACCCTTTGTTCCTCGATCGATAAATTTACTTAATGCTCCTGTTTTGCGGTTTAGATGAAATTGAAGTGAAAGAGAGTGAAGATGTTTAAAGGTATTAAGTGTTAGCTGTCGAATTGCATGCTGAGAAACTTTGGAGAATACTGCGTTTCTAAGTTCTCCAAAAAGTTTTGTAGCCACTCTCGCAAGTCCGTAGGCAACAATCAAAGACAAGGGAACAAGCGTATACATATTGAGTCCTTGGCTTAGTTCGGTTAATGAATCTACAGCGCGACCTAGAATAGGGGGCGATATCAAGTTAGTAGCTTTTGACAATACCAGACATAAGATAGCTAAAACCACTCTAATTTTTAAAGAAAACTTATTTTTGGGCCATAGAAAAGGCGCTAATAAGTTAATAGTTTTTTTAAGAATGGATTGTTCTTTCATAATAATAATATGGGCACGAAATTATTTTATATAATAAGTCAAAGTGTCTAATTTAGCTTTAAATTTAAAATTTGCTATTCAAGTTTAAAGGAATAACATTTTTCATCTGTTAGAGCTCTTTGTACAATCTTTTATTATTTATTTTGTAGTGGTAGATCCATTAGGAAATGCGCCAATCTTCTTAAGTTTAACTCAGTCTCAGAATAAAAAAGAAAAAATTCAAACTGCAATTGAAGGCGTCTTGATTGCTACGGTAATTCTCATTATATTTTCACTAATTGGCAATCTGCTACTTTCTTATCTAAATATCTCCTTACCTGCTTTTAGAATAGCTGGTGGAATTATACTTTTTTTGATTTCTTTAGAGATGCTATTTAATAAGAGACAACAAAGAAAAGAATCCATCGTCATTGATGCTAATGAAAAAGTGTCAATATTCCCTTTAGCTATTCCTATTCTAGCGGGTCCTGCCGCCATTACTTCTGTTATAGTTATCGCAAGTGATATTGGTTATAATTTTTTTAATCAATTAGTTAGTATTGCAGCTCTTTTAGGGATCATGTTACTTACATTAATTGTTTTTTTAATTGTCTCTAAGTCCGGAGACTTTATTAATAAAAAAATCATTAATGTTTTTTCAAGAGTCATTGCTATTATTTTAGCGGCACTATCCGTACAGTATATCATGGATGGAGTTCTTGAGTTGACTCTCAGGGTTTAGAAATAAGATATGTGTATATAATTTTAATTATATGTTTTTGACTTATAGCCAAGTAGGTATGGGAAGTTTTTTAACTTGAAGAAATTCTTTATTGTACATTTTACTGTAATATTTACTGGCATCATCACATAAAATAGTCACAATATTTTTTCCAGGTCCCATTTCTTTTGCCATTTGCATAGCACCTGCAACATTAACACCGCAGCTAGTTCCTAAGAATAATCCTTCCGTCTTAACCATCTTATAAAGAAGCTCAAAGGCCTCATAGTCTGTAACATGGTAAGACATATCCACTAAACTTGGTTCTACATTTTTCGTTATTCTATATTGACCAATTCCTTCTGTTTCAGAGGGGTCACCTTTAACTTCTAATTTATCGTATTTAAAATGATTATACATTTGAGCTCCCTGAGGATCGGTACAAGCAATTTTTATATCTTTATTTCTTGATTTTAATCCAACCGAAACCCCACCTAAAGTTCCACCAGTGCCAATAGCACAAGTAAATCCATCAATCTTACCGTCTGTTTGTTCAAAAATTTCCTGAGCAGTTGTTTTTTCATGGAATTTATAATTTGCAATATTGTCAAATTGATTTCCCCAAATAACATTACCGCCATTTTTTTCTTTTAATTCTTCAGCTAATCTTTTTGAGACATGTTGATAATTTCCCATATTGGCATAAGGAAGAGTTTCTACAATTCTAAGGTCTGCCCCCATATTTCTTAAGATATCTCTTTTTTCAGTTGAGGCAGCCTCAGGCATAACAATGATTGTTTTATAACCTCTGGCGTTATTCACCATCGTTAAACCTATTCCTGTATTTCCAAAAGTTCCCTCTACGACAGTTCCCCCTTTACCAATTTCTTTTCTCTCTTCTGCATCAAGAATAATTCCAAGTGCTGTTCTATCCTTCACTGATCCTGCTGGATTCAAAAATTCAGCCTTACCATAAATATTACATCCCGTTACTTCGGAAGGGTACTTGAGTTTAATTAAAGGAGTATTTCCTATGAGGTCGACAATATCTTTTTCCATGATAGTTAAATTTGTTGAAGCGCTTCCTCTAAATCATTTTGGATATCGGTGACATCTTCTATGCCTATTGATAATCTTAAAAGTGAATCTGAAATTCCAAGAGAATCCCTTATACTTTTATCAATAGAGGCATGAGTCAT
>Ga0222670_1000293_pt1 | contig 22462 bp, 20 predicted proteins | sample AntAcemetagen732_FD_181148 | JGI IMG/M metagenome (GOLD analysis project Ga0222670, IMG submission 181148) | Saline water microbial communities from Ace Lake, Antarctica - #732 | ecosystem: Environmental > Aquatic > Non-marine Saline and Alkaline > Saline | place: Antarctica: Ace Lake... | reverse complement strand
CGGTAGGCTTATATTTAATGGAGTGCCTACAGGGGTAGAAGTTTGTGCGGCCATGCAGCACGGCGGACCCTTTCCTGCCAGTACAGATGAAAGGTTTACGGCTGTTGGTGTAAAAGCAATGGACCGTTGGTTGCGTCCTGTGTCATATCAAAACTGGCCAGACAAACTCCTGCCCAAAGCATTACAAAATAACAATCCTTTGGGATTACACAGATTAATTAACGGCAAATTAATTAAAGACTAACCAGATGTCTGAGCATATTTTTTCTTGTATAGACGCCCACACCTGTGGTAACCCAGTAAGGGTAGTAGCTAAAGGAGGGCCAGATTTGGTTGGTAACTCCATGAGCGAAAAAAGACAACACTTTTTAAAGCAGTACGATTGGATTAGAAAGGGGCTTATGTTTGAACCTAGGGGCCATGATATGATGAGTGGGAGTATTTTTTACCCACCTTCAAACCCAGAAAATGACATTGGCATACTATTTATTGAAACTAGCGGATGCCTCCCCATGTGCGGTCACGGAACCATTGGAAGTATTACCATAGGCATTCAAGAGGGACTAATCCATCCTAAAATACCTGGAAAAGTGCGTTTAGAAACGCCTGCTGGTCTGGTCCTTATTGATTATGAAATGAATGGAGATAAGGTAGCCTGGGTAAAACTCACTAATGTAATGTCTTATTTGGCTGCCACAGATTTATCTGTCACACACCCCGTTTTAGGAGACCTAAAGGTCGACGTCGCTTATGGGGGTAATTTTTACATCATTGTAGACCCTCAAGAAAACTTCAAAGGATTGGAGCATTATAGCACCAGTGCATTAATTTCATTGTCATCTCGTTTAAGAACCATAGTCAATGACCAATTCCCCAACCAATTTATACACCCACAAGACAGCAGTATTAGGGGCGCGAGTCATGTGTTGTGGACAGGAGCCACATTGGATGCAAAAGCAACGGCAAGGAATGCGGTGTTTTACGGAGATAAAGCTATTGATAGGTCGCCTTGTGGGACTGGGACGTCGGCCAGAATGGCCCAATGGCATGCCAAAGGTCTTTTAAAAGAAGGAGAAAAATTTATTCACGAAAGCTATATAGGCTCCCAATTTATAGGAAAGATAGTAGGCACAGGAAGTTTGGGAGAATTTCCAGCAGTAGTGCCTAGCATCCAAGGCTGGGCAAAGGTGTTTGGACATAATGCCATCTCCATAGATGAAGCAGACGATCCATACGCATTTGGTTTTCAGGTCATTTAAGTGAAACAATATCTAATAATTATAACCCAGGCCCTACTTTGGTAACAAATGTTACCTTTAAACTAATTCAGTGCCCTTATCTTTGGCTTTTTACAGCGTATGGAACTTTTAGAAATTTTTGGATATTTTGGTGCATTGCTTATAGGGGTAGTACTCGGTTTAATTGGGGGTGGAGGATCTATTCTAACCGTACCAATATTGGTTTATCTATTGGCCATTAATCCAATGACCGCTACAGCCTATTCTTTATTTGTAGTAGGAACATCTTCCTTAGTTGGTGCTTTTCAAAATTTCAAAAAAGGTTTGGTAGACGTTAAAACGGCACTGGTATTTGCCACGCCAGCTTTTATTGCGGTCTATGTCACAAGGCGCTATATTATGCCTGCCTTGCCAGATACTTTTTTCAGTGTAGGGACTTTTGTGATGACTAAAAACATCGCTATTATGGTGTTTTTTGCAGCTATTATGCTCATTGCAGCTGTAGCCATGATCAGAGATAAAAAGAAAGACAACGAAGGTGAGGAGGGCCCAATTTCTTACAACTATCCTATGATTGTTTTGGAAGGTGGGGTAGTAGGGGTGCTCACAGGAACAGTAGGTGCTGGTGGTGGTTTTCTTATTATACCCGCTCTAGTTCTTTTTGCTAAACTACCCATGAAAAAAGCCGTAGCCACTTCACTACTCATCATAGCCATTAAATCCCTTTTTGGTTTTATTGGAGATGTGCAAACTATTGCCATTGACTGGGTGTTTTTAGGAAGCTTCACCCTTTTATCTATTGCCGGTATTTTCTTAGGCATTTACCTGTCTAAATTCATTCCTGGACACAAGCTTAAAAAATCTTTTGGTTGGTTTGTTCTGCTCATGGGCGTGTATATTATGTATAAAGAGCTGGGGTAGACATTTTAGGCCTCAACTCGGTCTAAAATGAGGTCCTTAGTAATTACTTGTTTGTTTTTTTATTTTATAACTTTAAAAGAAAAAACTATGAAGTATTTATGGCTATTCTGTTTGCTACTCATTTCGTGTGCAGACAACGACAAAGAATACGAAGGCACTCCTACTGACTTTGAAGACATCTCCTTTTTAACTACTACAAACGAAAATGTTAATGGTGGCACCCAATTTGCTTATTTAAGCACTGGATTACTCCAAGATGGTGTAGCCTACTGTTTTTGTCAGCTTCAATGTTCTAGAACGGGAAAAACGGTTTTTTCATTACAGTACAATGAGGGTACTAACTATCTAAGATATAAAGAAAGCCCTTCGGAGAACTATATTTATTACGATACCGCTGATTGGTGTATTAAGTATGAATAAAAGGGATTCATTCCTTTATCCCCCTTCAGGGATTCACTCCTTCCAGTCGTGCATCCCAACATGGTAATCCAATACAATCATGAAAACCCAAAATAGCTGGCGCTATTTTTTGGTTTTTTTATATCCAAGCGCTTACAAGAACAAGTTCTTGACACTTTTGGATATAAAAAAACCCACAACAATGTTGTGGGTTTTCTTTTGCGGAGAAAGAGGGATTCGAACCCCCGGAGGTGTGACCCTCAACAGTTTTCAAGACTGCCGCATTCGACCACTCTGCCATTTCTCCTTGCGGTTATGCGGGTGCAAATATAGGAACCTTTTTCAATTATGAAAAGGTATTTTAATGTTTTTTTTATTTTATTAAAAAAGGATGATTATCTAAAGGATTGCCACTATTTTTGTCCCAATGGAAGAATGGTACCACTATTTGTTATTAGTAGTTGTTGGTTTTACAGTTGGGTTTGTAAACACCATGGCTGGAGGTGGTTCTTTGTTGTCCCTTCCAGTGTTAATTTTTTTGGGTTTACCCCCTTCCGTAGCGAATGGCACCAATAGGGTAGCCATAGTGATTCAAACCGCCCTAGGAACAGCTGGATTTAAAAGTAAAGGGGTGTCTACCTATCCATTTAATATGTATTTGGCAGTAACCGCTTTTATTGGTTCTATCATAGGGGCTAATATTGCAATAGATATTAAGGGAGAAACTTTTAATAAGATTTTAGCCATAATTATGGTTGCAGTGGTACTCATTATACTTTTTAAACCTAAAATGAATACAGAGGACCTTGAAGAGCGCCTCAAGGGAAAATATTTGGTTTACGCCATGATTGCTTTTTTCTTTTTTGGTATTTATGGCGGCTTTATTAACGCTGGATTGGGCTTTTTAATGATGATATTTTTACATGGTGTGAACCGATTGAGTTTGGTCAAAACTAATATGACCAAGGTATCTGTAGTTTGCTTGTATACCATAGCCGCATTGGCTGTGTTTGCTTACAATGATAAAGTAGATTGGCTCATTGGTGGAGTACTTGCTGTAGGTAATGGAACAGGTGCTTGGGTAGCGTCTAGGTATTCTGTAAAAAAAGGCGATGGCTTTATAAAAAAGTTTATGGTCGCTATGATAGTCATTATGGCTATTAAACTTTGGTTCTTTAATACTTAAATAACATATAAATCCCTATGAATAATATATTAGATGCTTTAGAATGGCGATACGCTGTCAAAAAATTTGACGATAAAGCAAGCTTAACAGAGCAGCAAATTCTTGAAGTTAAGAAAGTGTTTAACCTAAGCGCTAGTTCTTATGGTTTACAGCCCTATAAAATGATTGTAGTTCAAAATCCTGAGTTAAAAGAAAAACTAGTCCCTGCTAGTTTCGGTCAGCAACAAATTTCACAGTCTGCAGCAATACTTGTTTTTGCTGTTAGAACAGATTTTGGCATGGATTATATTGATCAATTTTTTAAGGATATGTCTACAAAAAGACAGATACCATTGGAAAATTTAGAGGGATATAAAAACTTTATGAAGGGATCTTTTGCCAATAAATCTGAGGACGAAATTTCATCTTGGGCAACCAAGCAGGTATATTTGACCATGGGACATATGCTAGCTTCTCTAGCTGCCCTTCAAATAGACGCTTGTCCTATGGAAGGTTTAGACCCACAAGCTTATGATAAAATATTGGATTTAGATGCGAAACAACTTAAAACTATTGTAGCTATGCCAATAGGGATGAGAGCGCCTGACGACGCTTCAGCTACTGCGCTAAAAGTGCGTAAAGACTTGTCAGATATAATTATTGACCTTTAAGTAAAAGCTGTTTTATTTAGTACCCTATATAGTCTACAATTTCTAATCCATAGCCTACCATTCCAACCCTTTTGGTTTGTTGGGCATTGGATAGCAGTTTAATCTTGGATATATTTAAGTCGTGTAAGATTTGGGCACCCACTCCGTAATCTTTACTGTCCATATCTATAGGTGGGGCCTCCAAAATCCCTTTGGCCTGGTTTTCCTTTAATTGACCTAGTCTAGACACTAAATTTAAGACAGAGGACTCTTGGTTAATGAATACCACAGCACCTTTTTCTGCTTGGTTAATGGCCTTAAACATTCGGTCCAATTTTTGGTCAGGATTATTAGTCAGTGTACCTAGGATGTCATTGTTTATTAAGCTTGAGTTAATTCTGGTGAGAATGGGTTCTTCTTTTTTCCAACTTCCTTTTGTAAGTGCTATATGCACTTGTTTGTTGGTTGTTTGTTCATAAGCTCTTACCCTAAATTCTCCAAAACGGGTTTGTATGTCAAAATCCTCCTTTTTTTCTATCAGACTGTCGTGTTCCATTCGGTAAGCGACTAAGTCTTCAATAGAAACAATTTTAAGATCGAACTTTTTAGCTACTTTTAAAAGCTGTGGCAGTCTTGCCATGGTCCCGTCTTCATTCATGATTTCTACGATAACTCCTGCAGGTGAAAAGCCTCCTAATCTAGCGAAATCAATAGCAGCCTCTGTATGGCCTGTTCGTCTAAGTACCCCTCCTTCTTTGGCTACTAAAGGAAATATATGCCCTGGTTTAGACAGGTCACTGGGTTTGGTTTTTTTATCTGTTAGTGCTTTGATAGTTTTAGCCCTGTCAGCGGCAGAAATTCCTGTAGTGACTCCATGCCCTTTTAAATCTACTGAAACCGTAAAGGCAGTCTCCAGCGGATCTGTATTGTTTTGCACCATACGGTGTAGGGATAGGGTTTCGCATCGGCGCTCCGTGAGGGGCGCACATATAAGTCCCCTGCCATGTGTGGCCATGAAATTGATCATGTCTGGTGTAACTGCTTCTGCTGCGGCTAAAAAATCTCCTTCATTTTCTCTATTCTCGTCATCTACAACGATAATTATTTTTCCTGCTTTTATATCTGCAATGGCACTTTCAATAGTATCTAAGGCGCTATTCTCTTTCATCTTACTTTCTTTTTCTAACGAATATATTTTTGAAGAAATCTATTATGCTTCCGAATTGGACCATCCCTTTGTCTTCTGTGGCTCTTTTAGTCAAGAATATCCCTAAAGGAAGCATGACTAGGGTAGGGATCCATGCTCCAAAAAATGGAGATATATTTCCTTCTTTGGCGTAATTATAGGTGAATACTCCGAGGAAGTAATAAGTTAAAAATAATACAATAGCTATAACCATTGGGAGTCCTAACCCTCCTTTTCTAATAATCGCTCCTAAGGGTGCCCCTACAAAAAATAAGACAATGCAGGAGAGTGCAAGGGCGTATTTTTTATGTAATGATAGGGCGTGCATATTGTAAATTTTATACCTGATTAATAGTTCTTTGCGTTTTGTTTGAATGGTAAGTGCAGACATGGTGATTGTATTAATCGCCTCAGATATTATTTGAGTACCTTGTACGGGAGTGAATTTTGCTAATACATTGTCTATAGTAGGTAAACTGTCTAATGGCATAGCTGCAAAAGCAGAATCTTTGGGTGTTTCTAAGGCAATAGTTCTCAGTTGTATCCCCATTCTTTCTGTGATATTTTTTGACAATGCCTCCACAATAACTGCATTATTGTTTGTGATGGAATCCATGTCTCTTCTGAGCTCAATGACATTTTTCATCTTATCACTATTTCCTTCCGTTTGCTCATCCATGTCTACCATATTGAGCTCGGTAAGGTCTATATTGATGGTGTATGTTTCGAAATTAGAGACTGCATATGGATGTTTTTGATGGTTTTTACTTGTCGTGACACTCAGACTTTCATAGTAGTGTCCATCTTTTAAAATAAGTTTAATGAGATTACTGTTTTCTGAACTGAGTAATTCGCCCTCTTTTGCTTTAATTACAGTGGTATTGATCTGATTATCAGTTTTTTTATGTATGGTTACATCGCGTAAGTATCGGTCATTTTCTCCATACTTTTCTTGTACAAGAATAGTCATGCCTGTGCCTTCAAACTCACTAAATAGTCCCTCGGCAATGGCTACAGCAGGTTTTACTTTAGCAATATTTTTTTTAAGACTATAAGATTTAAGCTCAGCCGCAGGAATGATTCTGTCTGCAAAATAGAAAGTGACTAAGCCTAAAACACTAACTAATACTATGAGTGTTCTCATAGATCTTTGTAGGGATATTCCAGAGGCTTTCATGGCGGCAAACTCATAATGCTCTGCAAAGGTTCCAAAAGTTAAAATAGAAGATAAGAGTACCGTTAAGGGAAGTACTTTCTCTGTTAGATTTGGTAGGAGGTAAAAAATGAATTTTCCAATAATGACTAAATCTAAGCCTTTTCCTGCTAAATTATCTATATACAACCAAATGGATTGGAAGATGAATATAAACATCAGTATCACAAAAGCACTTAGGAAGTTGTATACAAACCTAGTGAGTATGTATCTGTCTAGAATTCTCACTCTTTTATGATGTAGTAACCTAAGTCAATATATTTTTTCTCCTCAAAAGAAAAAAGATTTGGAGCTAAGTTTGTGTTGGTTTCGTATTTCGTAATAGTGATTGTAGTTTGGGTACCGTTTTTACCTGTTTCAATGACTTTATACACTTCCTTTTTTTGGTTGTTAATCCCTAGTAATATATAGGCAATATCTGAGCTACTATCAATTGGAACGAGTTTTACGTATTGAATTTTTCTATTTCCAATATTTTGAGCGATGTCCCACTGAAAGCGATAGCCTTCGTTGTAAAAATTCAATATTTTTGCAGGATTCATTTCTGATCCTGCATTTTCATTGGAGACTATAGTGACCTCCTCATTTTCCGGTACAATAGTATAGGTATTTTTGGTGTCATTTAGTTGAATAATACCCAAATATTCGAACCGGTATTTTTCTCCTTTGAGCTGAACCTTTCCTGAAGTTTCTTGGTTTATATTGGCCTCTGCGTTAAAAAGAGTGTAATTAAACTGAAGACTAATATTTTCTTGTGCCAGTAGCTTGTCTGAAACTTCTTTCAGTAATACCTTGGAGGCATCTTGTGACCAAGCGAATGAGAAAATACTGATTAATAGTAAAAATATCTTATTCATTTTTTTGGATTTCATTGTCTAATAATTGTTGTAAACCAATCAGGTCTTGAATGAGTACTTGTCTCGCTTTACTTCCTTCGAATGGGCCTACAATTCCAGCAGCTTCCAATTGATCTACTATTCTGCCCGCCCTGTTGTAGCCTAATTTTAATTTTCTCTGGATGAGTGAAGCAGATCCTTGTTGGGCAATCACAATAACTTCTGCTGCTTCCCTAAACATGGCATCTCTTTCGGAAATATTATAATCTACTGTACTTGATCCTTCTTCGCCAACATATTCGGGTAGTAAGTACGCTTCTGGATAAGCCCTTTGAGAACCTATGAAATCTGTTATTTTTTCTACTTCGGGGGTGTCCACAAACGCACACTGTATTCTGGTGACATCATTCCCTTGGGTATATAACATATCTCCACGACCAATCAGTTGGTCTGCTCCTTGGCTGTCCAAGATAGTTCTGGAGTCTATTTTTGAAGTTACTCTAAAAGCTATTCTTGCTGGGAAATTGGCCTTTATAATTCCCGTAATAACGTTTACAGAGGGCCTTTGGGTGGCCACAATAAGGTGAATTCCAATGGCTCTTGCCAACTGTGCCAAACGCGCAATAGGGGTTTCTACTTCTTTTCCTGCCGTCATAATTAAATCTGCAAATTCATCTATGACAAGTACTATATAGGGTAGGAATTTATGGCCATCGTTTGGATTGAGTTTCCTGGCCTTAAATTTAGTGTTGTATTCTTTAATATTACGCACCATAGCGATTTTGAGCAACTCATAGCGGTTGTCCATCTCAATACAAAGAGAATTTAACGTATGGATTACTTTGGTATTGTCTGTTATTATAGCGTCTTCTACATCTGGAAGCTTGGCCAAATAATGCCTTTCAATCTTATTAAATAGGGTGAGTTCTACTTTTTTTGGATCTACCAATACAAATTTAACCTCTGCAGGGTGTTTTTTATAAAGCAGTGAGGTGAGTACGGCGTTTAATCCAACAGATTTTCCTTGACCTGTTGCTCCAGCCATTAGCATATGGGGCATTTTGGCTAAATCTACTACAAAGGTTTCGTTTGAAATGGTTTTTCCAAAAGCGATGGGCAATTCCATGGCGGCATTTTGAAATTTAGCAGAGGCTATTACAGAACGCATTGAAACGGTAGTTGGATTTTTGTTGGGCACTTCAATACCTATTGTTCCTTTACCAGGTATAGGAGCTATAATTCTAATCCCTAATGCTGCTAAAGATAGGGCAATGTCGTCTTCTAAGTTTTTAATTTTAGAAATTCTAACACCCGCTTCAGGAACTATTTCATACAGTGTCACCGTGGGTCCTATGGTCGCTTTAATCTGGGCAATTCCAATATTATAATTCTTAAGGGTCTCTACAATTTTAACCTTGTTTTCTTCTAATTCTTCTTCATTTATAGTAATTCCTGCCTCTCCTCCGTGTTTTTCTAATAGATCTAGGGAAGGAAATTTATAGTTAGAAAGTTCCAGGGTAGGGTCAAAGGCTCCAAAGTCTTTGAGCAATTGGTTGGATAAATTATCTGTGCTTTCTTCTTCCTCATCAATAGCGGCTACTTCAATTTCTAAATTTTCAGGAGCTGAAGCGGACGGTTTTTCTTTTTTAGTGGAAATATCTGATATAGAGAACTCTTTTTCAATGGTATCTAAAGCGGGTTTTACTGCTATATTTTCTGCAGTAGCAGTTTCATCAATTCTGCCTGATTCCTCTTGCTCATCGCTTTCTTCCATCAGTTTTTGTAATGGAGTTGGCTCATTTATATCTGATCTGTGGGTATAAGGATCTATTAAATTGTTTTCAGTTTCCGCTCCATTCACCATAGGTGTGGGCTTAAAACGGGTAAAAAACCTTCCTAAGGATTGTGGGTTAAAATTAAATACCCTCACAATAAAAATGATAAAAAAGATGGAAAGTGACAATGTAAGTCCAGTACTACCAATATAATCTAAAGCAATATCTTTTATTTCAAATCCCATGACACCGCCAAAAATGGGATAGGTATCTGCAGCGAATCCTAATGTGATACTTATAAAGAGAGCGGAATACAATCCCCAAAACCAAATCTTATAAAGTGATTTTTTTGGTAGACTTAAAAAGATGTAAAACCCACTGATACAGACCAAACTAGATAAAACCAGGGCACTTAGCCCCAATCCTTTATACACAAAAAAATAACCCAGTGCTGCACCTAATTTATTAAGGGCATTCTTTGCGGCTACTTCTCGGTCAAGAAAAGCGCTCAAGACGCTTTGGTCTTCTTGCCAATGGTTTAAAAAGGAAATAAAAGAAATAGACAATGATAAACCAATGACCAAAATAGCAAAGCCAATAATGACTTTGTTTTTTTTTGAAATCTCAAGCTTTAATTTAGGAGTGCTTTTCTTATGTAGGTGGTCACTTGCCTTTTTAGCCATTGTAGGGGGGTTACTATTTTATAGTACAGCTAGGGCTGCTTCGTAGTTAGGCTCATCTACAATTTCGTTGACTTGTTCTGTGTAGATTACTTTTCCATTGGTGTCAATAACAACTACAGCCCTTGAATGTAAGGGCGCTAAAGGTCCTTCAGTGAAACTTAGTCCGTAGTCACCACCAAATTTCCCTGTTTTAAAATCTGACAGGTTTACTACATTTTCTAATCCTTCTGCACTACAAAACCGAGCTTGGGCAAATGGAAGGTCTTTAGAAATACATAGAACAACCGTATTGTCCTTAGCAGCACCCATTTTATTAAAAGATCTTACAGATTGAGCACAGGTACCCGTATCTATACTTGGAAAAATATTAAGAATGATGTTCTTACCGCTAAAATTATTTAATGACTTATCAGATAAGTCAGATGCAGTCAGTGAAAAATCTGGTGCATTGCTTCCTACCGTTGGAAGCGTGCCTATAGTTTGTAATGGAGTTCCTTTTAAGTGTACAGTTGCCATAAGTGAAATTTTAGTCTATAAAAATACGCTATTTGGAGAAGACCAAAAAAAAAATCTCCAATTAGGAGATTTTTAATTGATTAAAGGAAATTTACGGTCCTTTTCTATCATTGATTCCTTAGAATATTATTTATCTATAGCACCTAAGACCCTTTTCATGAAGTTGTTTAAAGCCTCTTTTTTAGGGGTACCCGCAGTAATAGTTTTTTGTACCTCCACTGCGCCATAAAGGTTTGAAATCAATTCTCCTATTAGGTCTAATTCTTCATCTTTTAAAGAAGAAATTTCACAAATTGATTCAAGGGTTTCAATGGTTTCCTCTAGATAATCAACATCATTTTCTTCTACAAAAGAAAGCAAATGTTTAATGACTGGTAACTTCATTGACTAGTGATTTAAGAACTTCGTATTTATTGGTTTGTACTTGGTTTAAAAGGGCCCCACCCGAAAAAGCAGCAAAAGTAGGTAGGTTGTCTACTTGGGCTAACTTTCTAGATTCAGGAAATTTTTCAGCATCGGCCATAACGAATGTTATGGCTTCATTTTCCTGAGCCTCTTTTTTGAATTTTGGTTTCATGATCCTGCAATTACCACACCAAGTAGCACTGTATTGAACCATTACCTTAGGATTTTGGGAAATTATTTCTGCTAGATTGTCTTGTTCTAATTCTACCACCATCTTAAAATTATTTAATGATATTAAAGCGGGGCTATTGCCCCACCCAAATTTATTTAAGGCTTAGTGAGAAGCTAAATAATTTGCTACACCGTCTCTATTTGCAGACATAGCCTCTTTTCCTTCTTCCCAATTGGCAGGACATACTTCTCCATTTTTCTGAACGTGTGCGTAAGCGTCTATTAAACGGATGAATTCTTGTACATTTCTACCAAGAGGCATGTGGTTTATTCCTTCGTGAAAAACAGTTCCTTCTTCATCGATTAGATAAGTGGCTCTGTAGGTAACATTGTCTCCCTCTAAAAGTACCACGCCTGAGTTTTCTTCGTATTGTTGTTTTGTAGCATCTAATATGTCTAAAACAGCAGATAAATTTCTGTTGCTGTCTGCTACTAAAGGATAGGTTACTCCTTCAATACCACCGTTGTCTTTTGGAGTGTTTAACCAAGCAAAATGAACTTCTGCAGTATCACAAGAGGCACCAATAACCATAGTGTTTCTTTTTTCAAAATCTGCAAGTGCATCTTGAAATGCGTGTAATTCTGTTGGACACACAAATGTGAAGTCCTTTGGATACCAGAATAATAATACTTTTTTGTTGTTCTTTTGGGCTTCCTCTAAAATATTAATTTTAAAGGTGTCACCCATTTCATTCATTGCGTTTACGCTTAAATTTGGAAATTTTTTTCCTACAAAGGCCATAGTTAATTGTTTTGTTATTTGATGCTGCAAAAGTACAACTAACTAAGTCTTATAAAAAACACCAGCCTACTTTATAACAATAGGGCTATAAGAAAAATTGATAGGGGAACTAATCCTTTTTTAATTGGGCTATTTTAATTTGAAAAGCAGCGAATAATAAAGTCATGAATGGACTCAACCAATTGAATATAGCATAGACAAAATAGTCTGCTACACCAACACCTAATACGCCAGAGTGATAAGCACCACAAGTATTCCAAGGGATAAGCACAGAGGTGACAGTTCCTGAATCTTCTAGAGTTCTACTTAGGTTCTCAGGAGCCAATCCTTTGTCTTTATAAGCTTTGGCGAACATCTTTCCTGGAATAACAATGGCTAAGTACTGGTCAGAGGCGGTTACATTTAGCGCCAAACAACTCGCTACAGTACTGGCAAAAAGCCCAAAGGTTGTCTTGGCCATTCCCAAGAGTGTTTCGCTAATTTTTGAAAGTGCACCAATTCCATCCATAATACCTCCAAAAACCATGGCGCACATGATTAACCATATAGTTCCTAACATTCCAGACATGCCTTTAGAGGTAAAAAGGTCGTTTAGGGCAACATTGTCAGTGGCAATTTCTGTGCTTACTGTAATGGCGTTTAAGATTCCTTTATAGCCGTTTTCAAAGTTGAGTTCTTTAGCTCCAGACAAACCAGCAATAATTTCGGGTTGGAAAATTAGGGCAAAAACACCTCCTAAAAGCGTTCCAATAAGTAAAGCCATTAGGGGTGGCGTTTTTTTAAGTATCATTAAAATCACGCCCAAAGGCACAAGAAACAACCAACCACTGATATTAAAGGTGGCGTCTATACTGTTGAGAATGGACGCTGTGTCTGCTTCTCCTGAAGTATCCATTGTGAATCCTAATACAACAAAAACAATTAGTGTGACTATAAGTGTGGGAACTGTTGTGAGCAGCATATACCTAATATGGGTGAACAAATCACCTCCAGCCATAGCTGGCGCTAGATTTGTTGTGTCACTTAGTGGCGACATTTTATCTCCAAAATAAGCCCCAGACAAGACCGCACCTGCCGTCATTCCCATAGGGATTCCAAGGGCATTTCCAATACCGATAAGGGCAATACCCACTGTTGCAGATGTAGTCCACGAGCTACCTGTAGCAATGGAAATTATAGCACAAATAATGACGCAGGCAGCCAGAAATATGGTGGGGTTTAAAATTTGTAAACCATAGTAAATCATGGCCGGTATAATGCCACTCACTAGCCAAGTACCAGATAACGCACCCACCATCAGTAGGATAAGTAGGGCCCCAGTAGTAGATTTTAAATTTTCCGCCACTTCTGCCAGCATTTTTTCATAAGATACTTTGTGGTAAAAGCCTACTACAGCTGCTATAGCACCACCGATCAGTAAAATAAATTGGTTGGAACCGCTTAGGGCGTCGTCTCCAAAGACAAAAACATTGTAGGCCAATAAAACTACTAATAATACCACAGGTATTAAGGAAGCTTTAAGAGAAATAGATTTTGGAGTAGACGCTTTTGACTTCATAGTAGTTTTTTAGTAAAGCGTAATATTACAATTTTAAGCGCCTTTATGCAAGGCCACTTTTTCTATACAATCCAAGATAAGTGCCAGCGTTTCCTCTGGCAGATGGTCTAGGCCAATCGAAAAACGAATTAAACCTTCCCCAAGACCCATTTGTTTTTGTTCCTCTGGAGAAATCTCAGAGGAGGTAGAGCTTCCTGAGGCAGAAAATAGTGTTTTGTAAAACCCTAAACTTACGGCCAAATATCCTACGCCTGCGTCTTGCATGGCTTCCATTAGAGCGTTTGCTTTTTCTAGACTACCTGCGTCTAAGGTCATTAATCCACCATAACCAAAACCTGCTTCTAATTGTTTCTCAAGCGTTTGCTTTCCTTTGTGATCCTCAAGTCCTGGATACATTACTTTATATCCTGCCTGTTGAAGTCCTCGAGCAATACACCAAGCATTTTCTGAATGTTTGGTCATTCTAATAGGCAGTGTTTTTAAATTTTTATGAATAGAGGCGGCCCTTTGGCTGTCTAAGGTACTTCCAAAGAGCATGGCTGCTCCCTGATTTACATCCCTTAGTGAGTGACAAAAATCTTCTGTAGCACAAACAACGCCTGCGACTGCATCTGAGGTGCCATTAATAAATTTTGTGAGACTGTGTATGACAATATGTGCCCCGTGTTTAATGGGCGCAATCATTAAGGGAGTAAAGGTATTGTCTACCACAAGAGTGAGCTGGTGTTTTTTGGCAATTGCAGCCAGCGCTTCTATATCACTAATTTCTAAAAGCGGATTACTCATTGCCTCGCAGTACAATACTTTTGTTTTAGGTGTAATGGCAGCTGTTACAGCTTGGAGGTCAGTAGTGTCCACAAAACTGGTTTTAACGCCGTATTTAGGCATGAAGTTTTTTAATAGGGCATAGGTGCCTCCGTATATGGTTCTGCTACTTACAATATGGTCTTCAGCAGCACACAATTGAAATAGTACGGCAGTAATTGCGCCCATACCACTGCCAAATACATGGGCAGCTTCACTTCCTTCCATTGCAGCTAGGCTGTTAGCTAGCATGTGGTTGGTTGGTGTACTGTGTCTGCTGTATAAAAAACAACCTTCTTTGGTGCCTTCAAAAGTATCCGACATATCCTTTGCAGTATTAAATGCATAGGTACTACTGTCTGAAATAGATGGATTTACACCACTATGGGCACCAATATTAAGTTGAGATAAGATAGATGCTGCACCAGATTTTGAGGTTTTCATAAGATTAATTTCAGTAAATTTATTGCTTCAATTGAATATTTACAATTCAAAATCTATTTTATAGATAATTTATCTAAATATTATAAATTTATAGGAAAATAAATCTTTTTAAACACCTAAATGATTATTTTGCTTTTAAAATTATCTAAAAATGATAGACCAGATTGACAAAAGTCTTTTAAAACTACTACAAGAAGACAGTAAAAAACCCAATAAGTATTACGCCAACCAACTTGGACTCTCTAATACGGCTATCTATGAACGCATAAAAAAATTAGAGCGTTCAGGGATTATATCTAGGTATGCTGCCGTATTGGATAAATCAAAAGTAAACAAGAATTTCGTGGCATTTTGCCATGTTAAATTACAGCAACACTCTAAAGATATGGTGCTTCAATTTGAAAGAGAGATAGCCCGTTTAGAGGCTGTGGTAAGCTGTTTTCATATCGCTGGTGAATACGACTATTTATTGAAAATTCATTTAGAGGACATGGCTGCTTACAGGGATTTTATGGTGCGTAAACTCACCACTATTTCAGCCATTGGAAGTACCCAAAGTGCCTTTGTGATTAGTGAAATAAAAGATACTGCACATATACCTTTGTAAGCTAAAACTTATGTGGTAATTTTGTTACAGTTTACTAAAATAAAAAATATGGATGCTTTTGATGTAGCCGTTATAGGTTCAGGACCTGGAGGTTATGTAGCAGCAATTCGCTGTGCACAATTAGGCCTTAAAACGGTTTTGATAGAGAAATATAATACCTTAGGAGGAACCTGTTTAAACGTAGGATGTATTCCTTCTAAAGCTTTGTTGGATTCTTCCCATCATTATGAAGATGCAACAAAACATTTCGAAACACACGGGATTGAAATTCCAGGAGAAATTATCGCTAATCTCTCTAAAATGCTTGCTAGAAAAGACAGTGTTGTAGCTCAAACTACCAAAGGTATTGAGTATCTAATGGATAAAAACAAAATCACCGTACTTCACGGTTTTGGTAGTTTTAAAGATGCACATACTATTTCTGTAAAAGACAGTGAGGGTAAAACCACCAGCATTTCTTCAAAGAATACTATTATTGCTACTGGATCAAAACCCAGTCAATTGCCTTTTATTACCCAAGACAAAGAACGTATTATTACCTCTACAGAGGCCCTTTCTCTCCCAGAAATCCCTAAGCACTTAGTGGTAATAGGTGGAGGTGTTATTGGTCTTGAATTGGGACAGGTTTACAAGAGATTGGGCGCAGAAGTTACTGTGGTAGAATATGCAGACCGTATTATTCCTTCCATGGATGAGGCACTTTCTAAGGAGCTCGCCAAGGTGATGAAAAAGCAGAAAGTGAAATTTCTTTTGTCACACGGAGTGAAAGAAGTCACTAGAAAGGGAGACATAGTAACGGTTAAAGCCAATGATAAAAAAGGCGCAGAAGTAGTTTTAGAGGCAGATTATTGTTTGGTTGCTGTTGGGAGAAGTCCTTACACCGCAGGCCTAAATGCAGCAGCAGCAGGCGTAAGTCTTGATGAAAGGGGTAGGGTAGTTACGAACAGTCATTTACAAACAGCCACACCACACATATATGCAATTGGCGATGTTGTAGCTGGTGCCATGCTGGCGCATAAAGCAGAAGAAGAGGGCACTATGGTAGCTGAGATTATAGCTGGCCAAAAACCTCATATTGATTATAATTTAATCCCTGGAGTTGTATATACCTGGCCAGAAGTTGCTGCAGTTGGAAAAACAGAAGCACAGTTAAAGGAAAGTAACACGCCTTATAAAGTGGGTCAATTTCCAATGAGAGCCCTTGGAAGATCTAGGGCAAGCATGGACCTAGATGGTTTTGTAAAGATTTTAGCACACAAAGAAACTGATGAGGTTTTAGGGGTGCATATGATTGGCGCTAGATGTGCAGATTTAATTGCAGAGGCTGTAGTAGCCATGGAATTCAGAGCATCTGCTGAAGATATTTCAAGAATGTCTCACGCTCACCCCACCTTTGCAGAAGCCATAAAAGAAGCTGCTTTAGCGGCAACGGAAGACAGGGCTTTGCATATTTAATAAATCTTTTACTGTTAAGAAAAGCTCGCTATTAGCGGGCTTTTCTATTATAATAACTTTTATGTTCCTACATTATTCTTTATGACTACCGTCACAATAAGGTGGGTTTGATGTTTTTTTACAGCTGCATAAATAGGCTGTTTTTTCTTCAGAAACACTGAATTTTAAGGACGGTGTAGAATTGTTTTTTCTGTGTGAACCGTCACAAAAAGGTTCATTTTCTGTATGCCCACAGGTACACCAGCTGTAGTTTTTATCTTTTTCTAAGGCCACAGGAATAGGCCCTGAATTAACATCACTCATAATTTTTTTTATAAATATACGAGAAATATAATCTTTTACAAATCCCTTTTTGTATTCATATAAAAATGACAGACTGACACAGCATAGCACAAAAAGCAATGCCCCGGCAAAAGCTTCGGGTACATTGAGCGATTTTTTAAAAAACTTATACAGGCCAAAACCGTGAAAGCTTCCGTATAAGATTACTGCGTGAATGACATAGATACTCAAGGTGTTTTGACCAATGGCTAAAAGTGTTTTGTATTGAAGGAATTGCCTCCCCAGCATGAACACACCAAGAACCCAAAACACATCTCCGAGTCTAATAAATAGGTAATTGTTGTAAGCAACAGCGCTGAATACCTTCCACCCAAATTGATCGCCTAGAAATATAAAAAATCTGGAAGAGTCATATTTTAACCAAGTACCCAAAATAAACAAGCCAAGTATAGCTAAAGGATAAAACATTTTTTTATGACTTAGTTTAACCAAAACCACAGCCATAAAGGCGCCGTAAAAGCTGTAGCCCACCCAAGGAATAAAGGTGAATAAAGCACCATTTTCACGGGTAAAATAATGGCTTAAAGCTACTGACCAATTGGACCAATCCAATCCTTTAAACCATGGCTCAAAACTAAAAATAAGTGTAGCCAATGCAAATACAACTGTAGTAAACCCCTTTACGGACCAATGGCCTATTAATTTGTACGCAAAAATTAAAATGAGAATGGCCAAACCAATGCAATGCAATACATCTACATAAAAGAAACTAGGATAAATATGCCCGTTTAGCAGCCCTTGTAAATTAAGTCTCAATAAATACCCCAAAACAATCAGTTGCACCCCTCTTTTTAAGCCCTTTTTAATTCTTTTATTGACATAGGTAGTGTCGGTGTTTTTGAATAAAAGATAGGTGAAAATTAGCCCCGATGCCGTAAAAAAAACCGGTGCAGTAATGCCCCTAAAATAGGTCCAAATTTGAAACCAGCCCTGATCTTGATTTCTGAATTGTGGGGCGAGTAATCCATCTATAAAATGTCCTTGCAACATCATGAGAATGGCCCAAGCTCTAATGGCATCTATAAAATGTAATCGCTTTTGCTCCATAAGGGCTAACTCCAAAATTAAGGGTATCTTTACGTTTCAAAAGTAGCAAATAAAAACACGTCAAACCCAATAATTAGTTCTCGTGATTACCGCTTTTAAAAACCATCTAAACACCCAATTTAAGGAACTTACAACAAGTCCATTTTTGTTGGCTTGCAGTGGTGGGGTAGATTCAGTAGTGCTGGCCCATTTGTGTTCGCAGTGTGGTTTGACTTTTGCTTTGGCCCATTGTAATTTTAATTTACGTGGGGCCGCTTCCACGGCCGATGCCCAATTTGTAGCCAATTTAGCGCTTGAATTAGGTGTGCCGGTCTTCCAAACAAGTTTTGACACCAATGCTTATATAAAAAAATATAAGGTTTCAATTCAAATGGGGGCTAGAACACTTCGCTACAATTGGTTTGACCAGCTCATTAAGACACATAATTACCAGTATTTACTCACAGCACATCAGCGTGAGGACGCACTGGAAACCATGATTATTAATCTTTCTAGGGGGACAGGTATAGAGGGATTGTTGGGTATTCCTGAGAAAAGAGATTACATCAGAAGACCCCTAATTTGTTTTGCTAAAGCTGCCCTATTGACATTTGCTAATGAGAATCTTATACAATGGCGAGAGGACAGCTCTAATGATAGCACCGATTATCTCAGAAATAAAATTAGACACGAAGTATTGCCTCTAATGGCTGATTTGCATCCTACTGCTTTGGAAAATATGATCCAAACACAGTCGCATTTGAAAGAGCGCTCACAACTGGCTTCCTTGTATTTAGAGCAGCTTAAAAAAGAGTTTTTTCTTACCATTGGCAATGAAGTTAATATTACTATTGATCTATTGTGTGCAACGCCACATGTTTTAGCTGTTATGTATGGATTATTCTCTCCCTATGGCTTTAATGACGCCAATGCAGTAATTGATCTGTGTCAGCGTGAAAATGGAAAAAAATTATTGTCTTCTAGTCATTTGTTGTTAAAAGATAGAAGTACACTTATTTTAACACCCCTTTTAACGCCCAGTGAAGCGTCGTGTATAGCAGAAGAATCAGTGTCTATTTATCCAGGTGAATTAGGTATTAAAGACCCCATTCAATTGAGTATTTCACAAACCAAAGAAGTTTCATCTAAAGCCCATCATGAATTTATTTTAGTAGATGAAGACACCATCACTTACCCATTAAAACTCAGACATCCGAGAGAAGGAGATTTATTCTACCCCAATGGAATGAAAGGGAAAAAGAAGGTATCAAAGTTTTTAAGAGATGAAAAAATAAATGTAATTTCAAAGGCTTCTATTTGGTTGTTAACAGACGCAAAAGATCAAATTATTTGGGTCGTTGGGCATAGAGCAGATAGACGGTTTGCCTCAAAATTAAATACAGATAAATCATTATGTTTCAGAATTTTATAAAAAAAATAATTCTTTGCGCTTTTTTATTCATCAGCTCCCAAGAGATCGTATTTGGTCAAGATTTTTCTTTTCCAATGTCTGCTTCTGAAGACCCTGTACAGTGGACAACATCAATAGTTAAAGAAAATGACAGTATTTACGTCATTTCATTAATTGGAACTATTGAAAAAGATTGGCATTTGTATTCTCAGTATTCTCCTGAGGGTGGTTCTCAACCTGCGATTTTTAAGTATGAAAATCAGAATGATTCCTTTTTGTTATTAGGGACTACCGAAGAAAGCCAGACATATGGCGAATATTCTGATGTTTTTAATGTCACAGAACTTTTTTTTAAAGACAGTGTGATCTTTAAGCAACGTTTAGAAATTAAGGACAGAGGGCTTTCAGAAATTTCATTTTCGATAGATTATCAAGTCTGTAAAGAAGTTTGTATTCCAAACATGGTTCGCTTTACAGTTGCTTTGGAAACCGGTAAAGAGGTAAGCTCACAAGCAGCTGTCATAAATAATGGCGACCAAGAAAAAACAACTGCTTTGCTTTTAGACCTTAAATCCAAAGATCGATTGGGATCATTAGTACCAAAAGAAACAGCGGGTGGTGTGAATGGTTGGTGGAAGATATTTTTATTGGGCATGCTCGGCGGGTTTATTGCACTGCTTACGCCATGTGTTTTTCCAATGATTCCATTGACAGTATCTTTTTTTACTAAAAGTTCCGATGACAAGAAAAAAGGAATTACAAATGCACTTTGGTATGGATTTTTTATAGTGCTTATCTATGTTTTACTATCACTTCCTTTTCATTTGTTTAATTCTCTAGATGCTCAGATTCTAAACACTATAGCTACAAATATTTGGCTAAATCTCTTGTTCTTTGTTATATTTATATTCTTTGCTGGCTCATTTTTTGGTTTTTACGAATTGAATCTACCTGCCTCATGGAGCAATAAAATAGATGCCTCTGCCTCAAAAATTGGTGGTGTGGTTGGGGTCTTTTTTATGGCGCTCACCTTAGCCCTGGTCTCTTTTTCATGTACAGGCCCTATTTTAGGGGGTCTACTTGGTAGTACTACCTTAGCGGGTGGAGATGTTGCAACTAATTTAACAGTGGGCATGTTTGGTTTTGGACTGGCATTAGCTTTACCTTTTGCCTTGTTTGCTTTGTTTCCAGGTCTATTGAGCGGCTTACCAAAATCTGGTGGCTGGATGATTACCGTAAAAGTGTTCTTAGGATTTTTAGAATTGGGCTTGGCATTTAAGTTTCTGTCTAATGCAGATTTGGTGGGACATTGGGGTATCCTAAAGCGTGAAATCTTCTTAGGAATTTGGCTGTTGCTATCTATAGGCTTGGCAGCGTATTTATTAGGGGTATTCGACAAGGTGAAAAAGCCTATTCATTGGTCTAGATTTCCTTGGATTGCAGGATGTATCGTATTTGGGTCTTTCTTATTACTAGGGATTTTTAAAAAGCAAGACCTTGCTTGGTTAAGCGGTTTTCCTCCCCCAAGTTTTTACAGTGTTTACGCACAAGAGTCTGACTGTCCTCTAGGACTAAATTGCTACAAAGATTTTGAGACAGGGTGGCGCGTGGCTCAAGAAGAAAATAAACCCATTCTATTAGATTTCACAGGATGGGCTTGTGTAAATTGTAGGAGAATGGAAGAAAACGTTTGGAGTGATCCGTCGGTTTTTACCTTGATTAATGAAGAATTTGTGTTAATATCTCTATATGTAGATGACCGTAAGGAACTCCCTCACTCAGATCAATTTGTTTTCACCTATCCAAGCGGCAGGCAAAAGCCTATTGAAACGATTGGTCAGAAATGGGGTACCTTTCAAACGGTTAATTTTAATGCAGCTTCACAGCCTTATTATGTACTTTTGTCACCATCATTGGAAGTATTGGCTCCAGCCATTCAATACACAGATATACCCACCTATAAAAAATGGCTTTTAGGAGCCCTAAACAGATAATTCCATAACAGGTTTTGATTAGATAGTATCATTATGAAAAACATCAAACGAATATTAGTTTCTATTGTACTCATTGCTTTTTTATCTTTAATTATTGTTGTTGTTGTGGTAAAGTCAATGGCACCGAATTATGAAGGATCCAAATCTTTAGCCGGATTATCAGAAGAAGTTCAAGTGTACTATGACGCCTATGGGGTACCCCATATTTACGGACAAACTGAAGAAGATGCTTTTAAGTCTCTTGGCTACGTTCATGCCCAAGACAGGCTTTGGCAAATGGAAGTACTCAGAAGAATTGGTTCTGGCAGGCTAGCGGAACTCTTTGGATCAGATTTAATAGAAACAGACCGTCTTTTCCTCACCTTAGGGATAGATGCATCTAGCGAAAAGGCCGTTGCCCAACTAGACACATCTAGTCCAGAATATAAACTATCCTTGGCTTATTTAGAGGGGGTAAATAAGTTTGTAACTGATGGTGCCACTCCTGTGGAATTTTATTTAACGGGAATGGAAAAAACACTTTTTGAATTAAAAGACATATACAATACCCTTGGTTATATGTCATTTAGTTTTGCTGTTGCCCAAAGGACTGATCCCCTTTTATCTAATATTCACCATTCACTTGGCTCCAATTACCTCAATGATTTGGAAATTGATTTTGATCCAAACACTGTGTCTATACCAGTCTTTACAGCAGTAGAAGATCAAATAGCAGCACTTTTAGAAAAAGTTCCTGCACCACAATTTATTGGTAGTAATGCCTGGGTCATAGGTGCGGAAAAGACCAAAAACGGTGCGGTCATTTTTGCCAATGATCCCCATATTGGTTTTGCACAACCCTCAGTATGGTTTGAAGCTCAT